>SKEP01000042.1_pt1 | contig 90563 bp, 87 predicted proteins | sample 4826901 | NCBI WGS metagenome assembly SKEP01 (sample SAMN11008806, study PRJNA524170) | human gut metagenome | biome: Human fecal sample; material: Feces; isolation source: fecal sample from pouch patient p4, p43, p49, p54, p55 | host: Homo sapiens | place: Israel: Tel-Aviv | collected 2014-03-20
CCGCAATAAGTAGCGCGACTACCACAGCGACAATTGCAACAATAATTGTTGTTGTCACAGGAGCACCTCCTTATTTAGTTTTCATTGTACAAATACAACAATACAAGTTTATCTTTTTTTGATACTTATGTCAAGTTTTTCTAGGGAATTGTTTCAAGAATTTTCGGTATTGCTGTACGGGGTGACCTGTATCTTCAGTTCTTCCAGAACACCGGAAATATCAGAAAACTGAAATCCTCTTCTTCCAAGATATCCGTAAAGCCTGCGCATTTCTTTCTCATCCAGTCTGGCTCCGGGAGCATATTTCTTCTCCACTTCCCTGCGCAGGATCTCCCGTTCATCCGGTGCGTGAAGGGCTGCCTCTTCTTCCCAGGCTGCTGCTGCCACAGAACGATCTACTCCTTTCGCAGCCAGCTCCTGCAGCACTTTCTGGCGGCTCTTCGAATCCATCCTGTAAGCAATATAGGTTCTGGCATAGCGGTAGTCATCTATGTATCCATAGGACTCCACATATGCCATGGCTGCCTCTATGGCATCCTGCCCAAATCCGGCCTGATGCAGTCTGTCCCGCAGTCCCTTCTCTGTACGGTCCATATGTTCCAGAAGTTTCATCGCTTTCTTCGCTGCTCGCTTATGCTCTTCTGACAGAAACTGCATGATCAATCCTCTGCTGTTTCGGTTTCTGTTTCAGCACCTGTATTCTCAGTGCCCTCAGCAGTTTCTGCTGCCTCCTCATCAGGAAGAAGATGATAATGAATACGTACCTTCTTCTCGATTTCGTCGCAGATGTCCGTATGTTCCTTCAGGAACAGTTTCGCATTCTCACGTCCCTGTCCGATCTTATCTCCGTTATAGGCATACCATGCTCCGCTCTTGTTCACGATACCACAGTCCGCTGCCAGATCCAGGATATCGCCTTCCTTCGAAATACCTGTGCCGAACATAATATCAAATTCTGCCTGCTTGAACGGCGGTGCCACTTTATTCTTAACGACCTTGATCCTGGTGTGGTTTCCGACCATCTCTCCGCCCTGCTTCAGAGTCTCTACCCTGCGTACATCCAGACGTACGGAAGAATAAAATTTCAGTGCACGTCCGCCTGTAGTGGTTTCCGGATTACCGAACATCACGCCCACCTTCTCACGAAGCTGATTGATAAAGATTACCACACAGTTGGATTTACTGATCACTGCTGTAAGCTTACGAAGGGCCTGGGACATCAGACGGGCCTGAAGACCTACATGGCTGTCTCCCATATCTCCATCGATCTCCGCTTTCGGTACCAGGGCTGCAACAGAGTCCACGATCACAATATCCACAGCTCCTGAACGAACCATAGTCTCAGTGATCTCCAGTGCCTGTTCCCCGTTATCCGGCTGTGAAATATATAAATTGTCAATATCTACTCCGATATTTCTGGCATATACAGGATCGAGGGCATGTTCCGCATCAATAAATCCTGCGATCCCGCCTCTCTTCTGGACTTCCGCTACCATATGGAGGGCAACTGTCGTCTTACCACTGGATTCCGGTCCGTAGATCTCGATAATACGTCCCTTGGGTACTCCCCCGACTCCAAGGGCAATATCCAGGCTTAAAGAACCTGTAGGGACTGTCTCCACCTGCATATTCGTGCTGGATTCTCCCAGTTTCATGACAGATCCCTTGCCATAGTGCTTCTCAATCTGTCCAAGAGCTGCCTCTAATGCTTTCTGTTTTTCTTCATTTATCATCTATATTAATCTCCTTGCATATATTTCGAACCTATGTTCGTGTTTTCTTTTAATATAGTATTATACTTTTTTCCGGATGTCAAGCTTTTCCGTAAATTTCAGGAAATAATCCTGCCGGGTGGTTTTGGCATAAAAAGAACGGGTGCACAGTCTCTGCCATGCATTTCCCGTTCTTTCGTAAAATTCTTTCTATTCTGTTTATTCCGGTTTATCACCGATCAGCCAGTTATACATCTCTTCATACTGACGTGCGGAATTGTTCCAGGAAAAATCTGCTGCCATAGCACGGTCAACCATCTTATTCCATTCACGTTTCTTATCGTAGTAGATCCTCTCTGCATTCCGTACTGTATTGAGCATCTCATGGGCATTGTAGTTGCGGAAGGAGAATCCTGTACCTGTTCCTTCATATTCATTAAACGGTTCCACTGTATCTTTCAGACCACCTGTTTCACGGACGATCGGAAGAGTTCCGTAACGAAGGCTCATCAGCTGGCTTAAACCGCATGGCTCGAACAGAGACGGCATAAGGAATGCATCAGAAGCAGCATAAATACGGTGTGACATCGCTTCGTCATAATAGATCTGGGCAGAAACCTTTCCATGGTATTTCCAGTCGAAATGACGGAACATATTCTCATAACGTTCATCACCGGTTCCGAGAACTACGATCTGCACTGCATCCTGGCAGAGTTCATCCATCACATATGCGATAAGGTCAAAGCCCTTCTGGTCTGTCAGACGTGAAACGATACCGATCATCATTGCCTTCGGATTTTCTTCCAGTCCCAGATCCTTCTGAAGCTGGATCTTATTTTTTACTTTTTCCTTGCGGAAGGTTGTCGCGTTATAGTTCTTCGTGATATATGGATCAGTCTCCGGATTAAAGATATTGTAGTCAATACCATTGACAATTCCTCTCAGACTGTTAGCCCGGGCACACATCAGGCCGTCAAGGCGTTCGCCGTAGAACGGTGTCTTGATCTCCTCTGCATAAGTATTGCTGACAGTTGTCACAGCATCCGCAAATACGATACCTCCCTTAAGGAAATTGGCATCCTTGTAAGCTTCCAGCTTGTCTGAAGCGAAATAATAATCAGAAAGACCTGTGATATCCTGTACAGTCTTCACATCCCAGACGCCCTGGAATTTCAGGTTATGTATTGTCATGATCGTCTTGATATTCCAGAAAAATTCATTCTGCTGGAAGCTGTCATGAAGATATACAGGGACAAGTCCTGTCTGCCAGTCATGACAGTGGATCACATCCGGTCTGAATCCGATCACCGGAAGTACGGATAATACTGCTTTGGAAAAGAATGCAAATTTCTCCAGATCCCACGGAGCACTGTCATATGGTTTCGGACCACTGAAATAGTATTCATTGTCAATGAAATAGAACTGAATTCCATCATACTCCATATGCATAATTCCTACATAGCAGTTCTTATATCCCAGATCCATGTAGAAATGTGTGACGTATTCCATTTTATCTTTCCATTCCTGTTTCATACAGGCATATTTCGGTAAGATCACACGAATATCGAAATATCTCTTGTCGAAATATTTCGGTAAAGCGCCTGCTACATCTGCCAGTCCTCCTGTTTTGATAAACGGAACTGCTTCAGATGTTGCAAATAAAATATTTTTCATGCGTAAAACCCTCCTTGGTAGCCTTTATACTACAATTATACTCCAAAAAACGCCTATTGGAAAGTGCGATTTTTATATTCCAGTCTGATTTTATCTGCGATCAGTGCAATAAATTCAGAATTCGTAGGCTTACCTTTTCCTGTGCTTACCGTATATCCGAAAAGCTCATCGATCGTATCCATCTTTCCTCTGCTCCACGCTACTTCAATGGCATGGCGGATCGCTCTCTCCACTCTGCTGGAAGTTGTCTGATGCCGTTTCGCAATGGTGGGATACAGAATCTTCGTAATGGAATTCAGCATTTCCATATCATTTACAGACAGGATAATGGCATCTCGCAGATACTGATATCCTTTGATATGTGCCGGAACACCTATCTCATGAATGATGTTCGTTACATCTGTCTCCAGATTTCCCTGGGTCATGGTATTTTTTTCTTTTACTTCTGTCTGTCTGCTGATCTGTCTGAATTTCCTGTCTCCTAAGCTTCTCACATGCTTGATCCGATTTAACAGCATCCTGTTGTCAAAAGGTTTCAGCACATAATAATCCGCTCCCAGACTGAATGCATCTTCCGTGATCCTCTCTTTTCCTACAGCGGAAACTACAATAAACGCCGGTATTTTCTTCAAACTGCTGTCATGGACAAAACGTTCCATAACTGCCAGGCCGTCCATCTTCGGCATAATAATGTCCAATACCACAACGTCCGGCTCTTTTTCCCTTATAATATTACAGATTTCTTCTCCATTATGGGCTTTGCCAACCAGTTCCAGATCCTTATCTTCTTCGATGATCTTTCCAAGTACTTCCACCATTCTCTCATTATCGTCCGCAACCGCCACATTTAATTTTTCCATGAGGCCAGCCTCCTCCCTGATCTAAATCCTCTATATTTTTGTTCCTGTTTTTTTGGCACATCACATATTATAGAGGAACGATAAGGGAGAAATCAAGCCGAATCAGGGAGGTCAGACCCATTTTCCATCGCGCTTATCTGCGCTTATCTGGCTTTTATTTTCATCATTCGCCACGAATATATCTTACCGGACAGCAATCGCATTTTTCTTTATTTTTTCAGTTCACTTTTGATCTGGTCTGTTACCAGGGCGATCAGTCTTCTCTGTTTCGCATAGAGCTTTATGGTGTTAAATACCCGTCTGTATACTACCTGGGCATCGAACGGACGGTTGATATAATCCATGGCTCCCATTTCATAGGCTTTTTTCACATAGGTCTCTGATTCCTCACTGGAAATCATGATCACCGGAATATTGTCCAGGAAATTCTTCTCAGACATTACCCGCAGAACCTCGAAACCATCCATCACAGGCATGATAATATCCAGAAGCACCAGTGAAATATCTTCTTCATGCTCTTCAAGGTATTCCAGGCCTTCTTCTCCGTTGGCAGCTTCCAGGACAGCAAATTCTTCTCCCAGTACCTCCCTGAGAATGGCACGGTTCATCTCTGAATCATCTATGATCAGGATCTTCGGCCGTAAATCTTCAAAGAATTTCTCTTTTCTGCCTTCCAGCTTCCCGCCGGTGCTGTTCTCCTCTGTAACGACCATGTTCTTCTTATTTTTCGCCATATACATAAAATGATCTGCACGGCTGATCGCTTCTTCTATCGTGTCTCCTTCTGACATTACGCCGCCTATACTGACAGACATCTTCAGTCTGGGATAGCCAGGCACTTTTGCCTCCTGCACCTTCCTGCTGATACTTTTCAGCTTCCGGGTAAAAATCTCCAGTTCTACATCAGCCATGATCAGGATGAATTCATCCCCTCCGTACCGGATCAGAATATCTGTTTTACGGATACAGCTTCTGATAACTTCTGCTACCGTACGTAGCACCAGATCTCCCACTTTATGCCCCAGAGTATCATTATATAACTTGAAATCATCCAGATCGATCATTGCAACTCCTGCAGGAGTTTTCATATTTTTGATCATATTCTCATAGAAATGCCGATTGGATGCACCTGTAAGGGCATCTGTATACAGAGCTTCCTGGTATCCGCTTATTTTTTTCAGCAGACGGTTTTTGCCCTGAGGATCCAGGATCAGTTCATCGTCCAGGCAGTTGATCATCTCCATGACATACTCTCTGCCGTCAATCTCCATATATTTTGCAATCACCTGGTAAAGTACAGAATCAATAAATTCCATTTTTACTTTTCTGTTCTTTTCCTCCAGTGCACGTATAGATACACAATTCTCGCACGGACTGCTTTTCTCCCAGAAATCGTAGCACTGACAGGGGGCTTTTGGCTCCTTGGACGTATAATCTCCATAATGGATCTCTCTTAATGTATCAGCTTCCAGAAGACGCACTACATCAAATACAGACTCCATATACCGCATGGTTTGCTTTGCTTCCTGCATTGTCATATTCCTATCATCCTCTATCTGTAAATCCTGCGGCAGCTTTGCTTCCTGCCCACAGTATTGGTTTATATGTATTTCTTTTTTGCAACGAAAAAAAGTATTGTTATAACAATAACAATACTTTTGATTAACTCCCTGCAGCTGGCTGTCATTTTACAGACCCTATAGCTTTGCGTCGCAACCTTTCGATTGTTTTGCCATATCTTATGCAATACTTCTCATCAGACAATCTGCCGCTTTTCACACGAAAATCTAACTCATAGTGTTATTACTATAGCACATACCCTGAGGAAAGTCAAAAAATATTATCTGCAGTAACGACAAAAACGCTGCACGGGCAGCGTCTTTTTGTCCTATTTCTCATGGTTCAGCATATTTTCTATGAATATCCCATATCCACTGGTGGAATCCTGCACAAACACATGGGTAACTGCGCCAACTACTTTTCCATCCTGCAAAATAGGCGACCCGGACATTCCCTGGACCACGCCTCCGGTCAGTTCCAGAAGATTTTCGTCTGTTATCTGGATCACAAAGCTCTTATTGGTATCTTCATGGTTCAGATCGATCCTTTTGATCTCTGCTGCATATTCCTTTACCTGTCCATCCACACACGCCAGGATCGTGGCATCTCCGGTGCGCACTTCCTGCTTATGTGCTACCGGCATTTTTCTCAGAGAAATACTGTTTTCTTCATTTGTATAAAGCTGTCCGTAAATGCCGTTTTTGTTATTTTCTGTAATAGTCCCCAGAAGATTTCTTTCCTCGTAACGGATCAGTCCTGCCAGTTCCCCCGGATTTCCTTTGCTGCCTTTATTCACTGCCAGAACCTGTGCTTTATACAAAGCACCTCCTGATATTTCCAGAAGATCTGCTGTATCAATATCACTGATCCCATGCCCCAGTGCACCGTAGCTGCCGTTCCCATTCACATAGGTCAGCGTTCCGATCCCCTGGGTATCATCTCTTACCCACAGTCCAAGTTTGTAGCTGCCGGAGGCATCTTTGGCAGGTGTGACAGAAACAGGCAGCGTCTCACCATCTCTGTTGACTTTCAGCGTAACTGCTTCTCCATTCATGTTTTCCAGATCCCTGATCAGTTCTTTTTTGTCTGTAACCTTCTGATCATTAAATGCTACAATATAATCTCCCGGACGGACAATATTTCTGGATGGCTCTTTCGTTTCACCATCTTCAGCCTGTATCTCTCCTGTATCAATAACCAGTACACCCTTTGTTTCCATATAGATCCCTATGGTATTTCCACTGACATACACTTCCCTGTCATCCACAGGGGTTACTTTTACTTCTTTGAAAGGCAGATATCCAAGAAGTCTGCAGGGCAGTACATACCCTCCGTCACCTGAAACAGGCACAGCCTCATCAAAGGTTACAAAAGGATTGGAAAGGAGCTCTGACACATCTGTACTGTTTTGTCTTGAAACCTGGATCTCATCCGGTATTTTACGGTTGAGATACTGATATCCCAGAAATGCCATTGCAAGGAGATCAAGAACCAGGAAACACATCAGAAACAGCCGGTATTTTTTTCTTCTGTTCATTTCTGCACATCCTTTCAGGTATAATCTTTCAGGTATGATCAGAAAAAAGAGAGGATTCTCTTTTCAGATGATCCTCTCTTAGTATGCGGTCAAATATTTTATTTCAATCTTGTATTTTTTTGTTTCTGTGCCAATTCTTTCATTTCTTTTGCATTTTCCAGAACAGCCGGTGTGATCTCTGTTCCGCTGAGAAGTCTTGCCAGTTCACGGACAGAATCTTCTTCAGAAAGTACATGGATCTGGGTAATGGTTTCTGTACCTTTCAGATGCTTTTCAATCTCGAAATGACTGTCTGCCATAGCTGCGATCTGAGGCAGATGTGTAATGCAAAGTACCTGGTGATGCTGTCCGATCACAGCCATTTTCTCTGATACTTTCTGTGCAGTTCTTCCGCTGATACCTGTGTCGATCTCGTCGAAGATCAGTGTTTCGATCTGGTCTCTGTCTGCCAGAATTGCTTTCAGCGCAAGCATGATCCTGGAAAGTTCACCGCCGGATACGATCTGACCTAACGGTTTCAGGCTCTCTCCCGGATTGGTGGAGATCAGATAACCGATGTCATCAAAGCCATTGTCTGTATAATTTTTCTTTCTCTGGAAATCAATGGCAAAATTTACATCAAGAAAATTTAGATCTTTCAGTCCCTGAATCACTTTCTGCTCAAGCTGGCTGCTATATTCTCTGCGGATCCTGGACAGTTTATCCGAATTTTCAAAGAGAATTTTTTCCAGTTTTGCAAGACGGTCTTTCATTTCCTGTAAATTTTCTTCAAATCTGCGAAGTTTTTCCAGTTTTTCTTTCTGCTGGCTGCAGTATGCACCGATTTCTTCAATGGTACGTCCATATTTCGCCTTCAGCCCATTGATAAGATCCAATCTTCTCTCTGTCTCATAGAATTCCCCTTCATCGAAGGTAAGGTCTTCCAGATAAGCAGAAAGTTCCCTGTTAAAGTCATTCAGCAGACCATCCACGGAAGTCAATGTCTCTTCTAACGGTGCAAGCCCCTCATCAAACTGGGTCACACGGACCAGTTCCCTTATGGCTTCTCCCACTGTTTCTCCTGCTCCTTCTGTAGTGTCATAACCTGTCAGTTTATGTACCAGCAGCAGAGAATCTGTCAGCTGCTTTGCATTGTTCATTTTGCGGTAACGGCACTCCAGCTCTTCGTCTTCTCCCGGCTGTAGGGCTGCTTTCTCTATTTCTTTGATCTCGAACTCCAGAAACGCAGCTTCTCTGTTTCTCTGTTCCTCATTCATATCCATGGAATCCAGTTCGTTTCTGCAGACACTGTATTCTTTATACGCCTGGCGGACTTTTTCCTTCGCAGGAAGAATCTTCTCTCTCCCGTATGCATCCAGTATCTCAAGCTGCTTATCCTGATACAGCAGTGACTGATGTTCATGCTGTCCGTGAATGTCCAGCAGACAAGCTGCTGCTGCCTTCATCTGGCTTACAGTACTGGTTTCTCCATTGATCTTATTGATACTCCTTCCGTCCATGATCTTTCTGGACAAAAGCACCTGCCCGTCCTCCGGATAAATGTCCATGGCAGCAAGGGCTTCCCTGGCTTTCTCATTCTCTACCTGAAAAAGCAGTTCCACCAAGGCATAAGGAGCATTTTCTCTTATTATGTTTCTGGAAATCTTGGCTCCCAGGATCAGCTGCATGGAACCCAGAAGAATGGATTTACCTGCACCGGTCTCACCTGTAAGGATATTAAGTCCCGGTCCGAATTCCACCTCGATCTCTTCTATCAGTGCAAGATTTTTTACATGGAGATGTGCTAACATTTCTTTCCTCCTGATACGAATGGCCCCGTTTCCGGGGCCTTATGTCTTAATCTAATGTTATTGGTTCAGTCTTACAAAGCTTCTCAGCTTCTCAGCAGCGCCAAGCGCCATGTCTGTATTCTTGGCAGCACACATAATTGTATCGTCACCTGCGATACATCCCAGGATCTCCGGCCATTTCAGTGCATCCAACGCTGTAGCTACCCCCATTGCCATACCTGATACTGTTTTGATCACAATAATGTTCTGTCCTACATCAATAGACAAAAGTGCATCTTCCAGCACCCTTGTGTATTTCGCACTGAGACTTCCGGACTCATTGTTAATGATCGCATAACGGGATTTTCCGTCTTTTCCTGCCACCTTGGTCAGCTTCAGTGCACGGATATCTCTGGAAACTGTTGCCTGGGTCACTTTAAATCCGGCTTCATTTAACCTGGAAGCCAGTTCCTCCTGTGTATCTATATCATATTGATGAATCAGTTCTATGATCTTCTCATGTCTCGCAACCTTCATGCCGCTTCCTCCTTAACTGTCCCTCATTTTCCGTCGAAGAACTTCCACGAAGCTTAAATGGTTCAGCTTCAGGATCCTGGTCTTTACCTTCGCCTGCCGGATCACAATACAGTCCCCTGTGACCATTCCTATAGAAGAGGCTCCGTCAAAAGAGGCAAGGCCTTTCTCACAGTCACAGTGTCTGCCTTTGCCGATCTCCACAGTGATCACATCTTCTGATGGAAAAATAATGCTTCTTGTATTCAGAGTATGAGGGGCAATAGGTGTCATAATGGTCATGGCTGCATTCGGTGATACAATAGGACCTCCTGCCGACAGACTGTAACCCGTAGATCCTGTAGGTGTGGAAATGATGATTCCATCTGCATTATAAGAATTAAGATATACATCATTTACGTAATTTTTGAAACGTACCACTCTCAAATGTCCGTCCCTGCCGATCACAATATCATTCAGGGCAATATCTTTCCCGATCAATTCATCTCCACGGTATACACATCCTTCCAGCATCATCCGCTCTTCTACCTCATAGTCATCTGCCATAAGCTGGTCCAGCGCACTGTAAAGAGACTGCAGATCCACTTCTGCCAGAAATCCCAGCTGTCCAAGATTGATTCCCAAAAGAGGGATCTCTCTGTGCACTACATCCCTGGCAGCCTGAAGAAGAGTTCCATCTCCGCCCAGAACAATAATGCACTGAACACCATCGGGGATCAGGGATGGATCTGTATAATGATAAGTTCCCTCATGCTGTCTGGAAGCCTGCTGTATTTCACAGCTTCTTTTATATTCTTTTAAATAATCAACGATCTTCCCTGTGATCTCCATACTGGGATCTTTATCGCTGTTTGTAATAATATAAAACCTGTCCATATCTGTCCGTTCCTAAAGACTTATTTATCCAGCTGTCCGTGGGCCTGTGAAACAACCTCTTCCACAGACACCTGAAGGCTGTCCGATACCTGGCTTCCTTCCGGATGTTTCTTCAGATGAAGAAGGTACTCAATATTTCCTTCTGGCCCTTTGATAGGGGAAAAGGACAGATGGCATGGTTCCATGGAAATACTCATGGCATAATCCCGAACCTTCTCGATCACTTCCTGATGCACTGCCGGATCACGGACTACGCCTTTCTTTCCCACTTTCTCTCTCCCTGCTTCAAACTGTGGCTTGATCAGACACACTATCTCACCTTCTTCTGTAAGAAGATTCCTTACAGGAAGCAGTACTTTAGTCAGAGAAATAAAGGAAACGTCAATGGAAGAAAAGTCCGCAGGACCTTCCAGATCTTCCGGCACTACATAGCGGATATTGGTTTTTTCCATACAGACTACCCTGGGATCATTACGCAGTTTCCAGTCAAGCTGTCCGTATCCTACATCAATGGAATATACTTTTACAGCCCCGTTCTGGAGCATGCAGTCTGTAAATCCACCGGTGGAAGCTCCTACATCCATGCAGACCTTGCCTTTCAGAGTCACATCGAAATTCTTCATGGCTTTCTCAAGTTTCAGTCCTCCCCTGCTTACATAGGGAAGTGTGTTGCCTCTTACTTCTATTTTTACAGTCTCAGGGAACATGGTTCCTGCCTTGTCCTCTTTCTGACCATCCACATATACATCTCCTGCCATGATGTACGCTTTCGCCTTCTCCCTGGAAGGAGCAAGGGCACGTTCCATCATCAGCATATCCAATCGTTTTTTCATTTTTTCTTCAAAACCTCACTGTTCTCTATTGCCCGACGGATGTCCTCCACTCCTAGACCAATCCTTGCCCGGAGGCTGTCCACCTTACCCTGTGGCACAAACTGATCCCACACAGTGGCAGTCAGCACCCGTACTTCCGGATGACAGGCTTCCATATACGCGGCAATATGTTCTCCGTATCCACCGCTTTTTACATTCTCTTCCACAGTGACAAAAAGACTGTGGTCTTTCGCCAGCTGATCCAGAAGTTCTACATCCAGTGGTTTGACAAACCGGGCATTTACCAGAGTAGGCTCATATCCGTCTTCCCTAAGTCCCCTGCAGACTTCTTCGCAGGACGGGATCATACTTCCTACTCCCAGGATCGCGATCTCCTTTCCTGTGGTCAGGATCTCGCTTCTGCCATACTCCACTGGTGCACGATGTTCATGAAGACCCTGATATGCACTGCCTCTGGGATAACGGATCGCCACCGGTCCGTTCCAAGCCACGGCAAATTCCAGCATATCCTCCAGTTCCCTGTCATTCTTCGGTGCAAGCACTGTCATATTCGGCATCATGGAAAGATAGGAAAGATCAAAACATCCCTGATGTGTCTCACCATCTGCCCCCACCAGACCTGCCCTGTCTATGGCAAAGATCACATGAAGCTTCTGCATACATACATCATGAAGCATCTGGTCTACCGCTCTCTGCAGGAAAGAAGAATAAATCGCCACAACAGGAACCAATCCACCCAGAGCCAGTCCTGCTGCGAAACTTACCGCATGTTCTTCTGCAATTCCCACATCAAAGAAACGTTCCGGGAACTTCCTGGAAAACTCCACCAGCCCGGTTCCGTCCGGCATTGCCGCAGTGATAGCCGTCAGCTTTTTATTTTGCTCTCCAAGAGCTGCCAGCTTTCTGGAAAAGATATCCGTATATCCCGGACAGACTTTCTTTTCCAACGGTTTCCCGGTTCTTATATCAAAAGGACCTGTTCCATGAAAACGGTCAGGATGTGCGCTTGCAGGGCCATATCCTTTTCCTTTCTTCGTAAGAACATGAACGATCACTGGGCCCTCCACGCGCTTCGCCTCATTAAAAAGCTTCATCATCTGACGCATATTGTGACCGTCCACAGGGCCCAGATAAGTCAGCCCCATATTCTCAAAAAGCATTCCCGGAATAATCAGCTGCTTGATGCTGCTCTTGGTCCTGCGCATGGTATCTACCATGGCAGTTCCTATTTTTGGAACTTTTTTCAGTGTCTTCGTCACGCCCAGTTTCATTCCTGTATAGGCTTCTGCTGTTCTGAGCGCACTCAGATATGTGGACATTCCTCCTACATTTCTGGAAATAGACATATTATTGTCATTAATGATTATGATAAAATTGGTTTTCAGCTCAGCCGCATTATTCAGCGCCTCATATGCCATGCCCCCTGTCAGGGCACCGTCACCGATCACAGACACTACATGATGCTTCTGTCCCAGGATATCCCTGGCCCGGGCATAGCCAAGCCCTGCAGAAATAGAGTTAGAACTGTGTCCTGCATCAAAGGCATCACAGTCACTTTCGCATCTTTTGGGAAATCCGCTTAAACCGCCTTCCTGACGAAGATTTTCAAATTCATCTTTCCTTCCGGTCAGGATCTTGTGGGTATATGCCTGGTGACCCACATCCCAGATCAGTTTATCTTCCGGAAAATCCAGCACATTATGCAAAGCGAGGGTCAGCTCCACCACCCCAAGGTTCGAAGCCAGATGTCCTCCTGTACGGCTTACAGCCTGGATCAGAAACTCTCTGATCTCCTCTGCCAGAAGCCCGAAATCTGCCAATGGTATGTTATGGATATCATTGGGCTTTATGATTTTTTCCAGAATCATTCGTATCCTTCCTTTATTTTCTGCGATTTATCAGCTTTTCCACCAGTAAATACAGAAATTCATTATTCTTGTTCAGTCCCTTCAGCAGACTGACAGCATCTTCAGAAAGCTCCTTCACCTGTCTGGAAGCCTCCTCTATGCCGAAAAGTGTTACATACGTAACCTTATTGTTCTTCTCATCACTGTGAACCGGCTTGCCAAGTTCTTCCTCTGTGCTGGTCACGTCCAGGATATCATCCTGGATCTGGAATGCAAGTCCGATCTTTCCAGCCGCCTCTTCTATTATGGCTACAGAGTTCTCATCAGCACCTGCCAGGATGGCCCCTGTCATCATAGCTGCTTCGATCAGTGCTGAAGTCTTATTCCTGTAAATATAATCCAGCATTTCCTTGGTAAGAGGGGTTCCGTCATTCTCCACATCTACACTCTGACCGCCCAGCATTCCGTGGATCCCTGTTTTCTCTGCCATTACAGAGAGACCACGAATCACTCTCTCCGGATATGCTGTCCGTTCAAATGCCAGCAGCATAGTCTCATATGCATAGTTCAAAAGAGCCACACCGCTTAGTATACCCATCGCCTCTCCATAGACTTTGTGGGTAGTCAGCCTTCCTCTTCTGTAATCATCATTATCCAGTGCAGGAAGGTCATCATGGATCAGGGAGTGGGTATGGATCATCTCCATCCCTGTCATAAAAGGCCAGATCACCTTTTCTTTCCCGCCAAACAGCCGGTAAGTTTCCTGCATCAGAAGAGGCCTGAGACGTTTGCCTCCTGCCAGCATGCTGTAATTCATGGCCTGTGCCATGGATTTCGCGAATCCTTCTTCTTTCGGAAGAAACTCCCGGATTCCCTTTTCTATTTCATCGGTTCTTTTTGTTAATTCATCTTGAAAATTCACTGAACGTCCCATCCTCATTCATCTGCAGCATCTTTTTCTCTACAGTATCCAGTTTATCGCTGCAGAATTTCAGAAGTTCCATACCTTGTTTATATAGATTAAAGGAATCTTCCAGTGATGTTTCTTTATCCTCCAGCTTCTCTGCCAGGTCATCCAGCTGCGCAAAAACCTCCTCCAGAGTTTCCTCCTGAGATGTCTGCTCACTGTTTCTGTCCTTCCCCATGGATCCTGTCCTCCTTTTCTGTGCCGCATACCTGTGCTTCTATGGTTCCATCTGTTACGGATACATATATGGTATCCCCGTTTTTTACCTGTTCTACACTTGTAAGTGTTTTTCTGTTCTGATCTGCCACATAGGCAAATCCCTGATTCAGCTTTCTCAAAGGTGACAGACCGCCAAAACGTTCCAGATAAAGTTCCAGCTCATGTCTGTACCCTTTCATCTTCCTGTCCATCCCGCCTCGAACAGCATCCTCCAGATCTACCAGACGCTGTCTCTGTTCTCTCAGCCTGCTCTGGGGACTTAAATATCCCAGACGCATCTGAAGCTGTTTCAGACGATTCCTGTCGGAATCCAGCTGATTACTCATAGCACGGTAAAATCTCTGTCTGTATAGAAAAACGGATTCTGCCACGCTTCTAAAGTCATCCACAGCCAGCTCAGCTGCCGCAGATGGTGTAGGCGCTCTTAAATCCGCTACAAAATCAGCAATTGTAAAATCTGTTTCATGTCCCACAGCGGAGATCACCGGCGTCCGGCATTCAAAAATGGCTCTCGCCACTATCTCTTCATTAAATGCCCACAGATCCTCAATGGAACCGCCGCCTCTTCCCACAATGATCACATCAACCCCTGCAGCATCCAGCATTCTGATTCCTTTCACAATACTCTCTGCTGCTCCTGCGCCCTGTACAAGGGCAGGATATAAGATGATCTGAAGATATGGATTTCTCCTGAGAGAAATATTTCTGATATCCTGAACTGCTGCTCCCGTAGGTGCAGTCACTACTCCCAGACGCTTGATAAACCGGGGAATAGGCTGTTTGTATTCCTGCGCAAACATCCCCATCTCTTCCAGTTCCTGCTTCAGCGCCAGATAGCGTTCATACAGTGCACCGGCTCCCTCCAGAGTGATTTCTCTGGCATAAAGCTGATAACGTCCGTCCCGCTCATACACATCCACAGAACCGCCCACGATCACTTTATCTCCGTTCTTCATAGAGAAAGCCAGCCCTCTCCTGTGTCCTGCAAACATCACACAGCTTAAGGTACCGGTCTCATCCTTCAGGGAAAAATATATGTGTCCGCTTGTATGATATTTACAATTGGACACTTCTCCCTTTACATATATTTTCTGCAGAAAAAAATCCTGGGTAAACATATTTTTTACATAGCGGTTTACCTGGCCTACAGAATATGCATTTTTCATTCTGATTTCTCTTCACTTTCACTATTTGCGATCTTACCAAGGATTCCGTTTACAAAAGATCCTGAAGTATCGCCGCCGAAACGCTTGGCAAGTTCTACTGCCTCATTGATGGCTACACCGGTAGGTACATCCTCATCGAATTTCAGTTCGTAAACAGCCAGACGAAGTGCGTTAAGATCTACGCGGCTCATTCTCTTCGTCTTCCAGCCTTTACTTGTCTCATTTAAAATTGTATCGATCTCTCCCAGGTGTTCCAGCACGTGGTTATATTTGGCACGCATATACTCCTGGTCTTTCTCTGAAAGCTCCTCCAGACTGTCAAAATAAAGAGACAGCTGTTCGCTCATCTCTTCTTCTGAATTAAATTCTGTCATAAACAGAAGCTTAAATATATGTTCTCTCTGCTCTCTTCTTCGCATAATTCCTCCTCAAGCACAAAAAAGGAAAGGGTTACTTTCCTTTTTCATTCTCCATATCTACGCTGGCAATGTGGATGTTTACATCCGCAACCTCAAGACCTGTCATATTCTCGATGGATGATTTCACCTTCTCCTGGACCTTCTTGCTGGTTTCCAGAATGTTCTTTCCGTATTCGATATTCAGATTCAGATCTACTGTTACTACACCTTCCAGCACAGTAACCTTTACTCCCTTGGAAAGATTCTTCATTCCAAGCTTGCTTACCAGTTCATTGGTAATATTACCTGCCATGGAAGCAACTCCATCTACTTCTGTAGCAGCAAGTCCGGCAATGATAGCAACCACTTCATCAGCGATCTGAACTTCACCAATGCCGCCTAAATCCTGTATTTTATATGTTGTTCTTTTCTCTGCCATGGAAAAACCTCCTAAGAAATTCTGTTCTTATATTATAATCTTTGTATATTATACCAAACCGGCAGATAAATGAAAAGGGTTATTTGCTGAATTCCGTTAATATTAAGCCCGGATTTCTGTCTTCTGTCATACCCACACTCCATGCATTTACAAACAGAAGCAGCGGATTTCCTTTGAGATCTGTAACCTTCTTCATGTCTGAAGTTCCTGTGATCTTTTCCACATTTACTTCTTCTTTGTTAGCAATCCAGCGGATATGCTCATATGGAAGTGTCTCCAGACGAATATCCACATTGTACTCATTTTCCAGGCGGTATTTTAGTACATCGAACTGCAGTACACCAACTACACCTACAATGATTTCTTCCATACCTGTATTAAATTCCTGGAAGATCTGGATCGCGCCTTCCTGTGCGATCTGGTTGATCCCCTTTACGAACTGCTTTCTCTTCATGGTATCGATCTGCCGCACTCTGGCGAAATGTTCAGGTGCGAAAGTGGGGATTCCCTCAAAAGCAAATTTCCTTCCCGGTGCACAGATGGTATCGCCGATGGAAAAAATACCCGGATCAAATACACCGATAATATCTCCTGCATATGCCTCATCTACAACATGACGGGACTCTGCCATCATCTGCTGTGGCTGAAGGAGACGCATCTTCTTATCTCCCTGCACATGATATACTTCCTGGGACGCATCGAACTTACCGGAACAGATCCTCATAAACGCGATCCTGTCTCTGTGTGCCTTGTTCATATTTGCCTGGATCTTAAATACAAATGCAGAGAAATCATCATCCATAGGATCGATCACTCCCTCGTCTGACATTCTGGCAAGAGGAGAAGTGGTCATCTTCAGAAAATGTTCCAGAAAAGTTTCCACACCGAAGTTCGTCAGGGCCGAACCGAAAAATACAGGAGTCAGTTCCCCTTTGCTTACCAGTTCCTGGTCGAAATCCGCACTTGCTCCATCCAGAAGTTCAATTTCTTCCAGAAGCTGCTCTTTCTGTTCCGGATCCATCACTTCATCTGCACGACTGTCATTCAGCGGGATCTCCTCGATAATACCTTCCTTCGTTCCCTTCTGGGTATCAGAGAAAGTAAGGATCTTCTTTGTATTACGGTCATAGACACCTCGAAACTTCTTACCGGAACCAATGGGCCAGTTTACAGGGCAGGTTGCGATTCCCAGTTCCTTCTCGATCTCATCCAGAAGGTCAAAGGTATCATTGGCATCCCTGTCCATTTTGTTGATAAAGGTAAAGATCGGGATATGACGCATCACGCAGACCTTGAACAGCTTACGTGTCTGTGCCTCTACACCCTTGGAACCATCGATCACCATAACTGCAGAATCCGCAGCCATCAGGGTACGGTAGGTATCCTCGGAGAAATCCTGATGTCCAGGTGTATCCAGAATGTTAATGCAGTATCCATCGTAATGGAACTGAAGTACAGATGAAGTTACAGAGATACCTCTCTCTTTTTCGATCTCCATCCAGTCAGATACTGCATGGCGGGCAGTTGCCTTGCCTTTTACACTTCCGGCAAGATTGATGGCACCGCCATACAGCAGGAATTTCTCAGTCAGGGTAGTTTTACCGGCATCCGGGTGAGAAATAATGGCAAATGTTCTTCTTTTTTCTATTTCATTCGTATACTTAGACACGTTCGGCCTCCTGTACTTTCTATCTTTTTATTATAATATCCGTAAACTGCGCTCTGTGGGGCAATTTCTGATATTTTTTCTTCATCAGTTATTTTTTTACAGCATTCCTATTCTAGTATATGCACCGGCTGCCTGTCAAGGGAAAATGTCAGTCATAAATATCCGTGGTATCTACTGTAGTATCCTCGTAGGGCTGAGCGGCGGTTTCTGTATCTGCAGTATCCCCATCCGTTTCTGTCTGTGCTGCTGTATCCTGTGTTTCCTCCTCTGCTGTCTGGCTCTCTTTCAGAGGAGTGATCACAATATTTTCAGCTGCAATACCTGTTTTCCGTTTCACAATGTCTTCAATCTGGGCTCTCTGTGCATCAGAAAGCTCCGCATCCGGAACTACCACATCCGCAGTTTCCCCTGTAAGATTTACCACTACATCCTGAAATCCCTTCGCTTCCAGCAGGAGTTCTGCTGCTGCCTCTTTTTCAGTCAGGTCAGTCATGGAAACCATGGTATGTATGGCTTCCTGTTTTTCTTCATCATCAATCTCTGAGTTATTGATAATATCCTGCAGGTCTGCCTTGTTCTGGGAGCGCACCTGTTCCCGGCTGACTTTTGCCTGTGCAGCAAATCCTGTGGAACCAGTCAGAACTGCCTCCCCCGGTGTATCTGTATCCTGTGTTCCCAGACTGTCCCCTGCATTGTTTTCATCCAGCATGGCAGTCTCGTCTGTCAGATCATAGCCTGCATCCTCCAGGATACTGCTGCTGTCTGTACTTGCTTCCTGATCCTTAAACCCCAGATCCACATCTGCGAAATTCAGATATCCTGCCACTGCGATAAGAATTGCCAGGGAAGTGATGATCACTTGATTCTTTTTAATGATTTTCTTCACCTTATTCTCCTCATTTCATTTTCATTATTTTAATTTTATGTGCGTCTACCTGAAATAATGCCATTACCGCTTCCTGAATGTTCTGTACCACTACGGGATCTCCTCCTCCCTGGGCACAGACCAGAACGCCGGTCACCTGTTGTATCCCTGAATCATAAAAGCCCTGTATTTCCTTTTTTTCCTCTGTCATCAGAACTACCTGTACCTGTCCTACTCCTTCCACATTTCCCAGCAGATTTTCCAGTTTTTCTTCCAGCTGCAATTTTTCTGCTGTCTGGGACGAAGACCCGGAAGTGCTGTTTTCACTCTTGTTATCTGATACCGGCATTGCTGTTACTGCCAGAAGAAGTCCCAACAGAAGCAGCACGATCCATTGTACCGGTTTCATGTTCTGCAGTCTGGATCGTATATCCATCTTCTTCAAGTCCACACTCTTCCCTGAGTTCATCAGCAATCCTTCCTTTCTGCTCCGGCGCAGGTTCTTCCTTTACGGTGATCTCTGCCTGTATTTTCTCCCCTTTTATATTTACTTCCACACTCTGCACTTCTATTCCAGTATTCTGCAAAGATTCCCGGATTTTTTTGCGAAGCTCCAGAAGATAGCTTTTCTGGAGACAGAGTTTCTGCAGGGCATACAGTTCCTGTTCCTCTTTCTGCCTGTTCTCTTTTTCATAAAACAGCTGAAAGTTTTCTGCCAGTTCCTGTCCTTTTCCAAACAGTGCAAAAACGGGAGTACTCATCATAAAGATCAGAAGAAGTCCCATAAAAAAGCGGACATATTTCTCATATTTTCCATCCGGTGCCAGATGAAGGATCGCTGTAAAAAGAATATAAAAAACCGCCAGATTCCAGATCCATTGATACAACTCTTCTTTCATTTTCTCTCTTATTCTCCTTTATCCTCAGGCCATAAGCACCAGAAATGCCAGCATGCAGAGAATCTGGGCAGTAAGCAGAAGCTTCAGCAGCCAGGCACACCCTTCTCCCATTGTGCTGAGCGCCCCTACGATCCGTTTATCTGAAACAGGCTGCGCCAGGGCTGCCAGGAATCGATAGGAAAGGGAAAGAGCACCGTAATGGATCAGAGGCTGCAGTCCTGCCGCCGCGATCAGCACCAGGATTACCGCGCCGAAGCTGTTTCTTACCAGAACCGCACTGGTAAGGATCAGCTGTGTGATGGCGTTTACTGCATTTCCGATCCCCGGAATGGCACCGGCTGTTTTTCCTACTGCGGTCCGCTTCAGGGAATCCATCACAGGCGCCACCAGATTTTTCACCACCTGCAGCCCCACTGCCAGTCCGATCAAAGTTTTTAATGCCCAGCTGATCACCACTTCCAGAAGCTCTGACATTTTGCTGAGCATTTCTTCTTTTGATAAATAGTTGACCATTTTCAGAAGAATGCACAGATTTACCCCTGGCAGAAGGAAATTCACCAGCACCCACTGGATCATCCACACCAGAAGCAATACCCCTTCATAAAATACAGCTGCCGTAGAAACTCCATTCGCTGTACTGACAGCCAGAAAGTAAGCCGGTGCCAGTGTTTTCATAAATTCCCCCAGCCAGTTCAGCCGTACAGTAAGGGTACTGCTCAGACGCCCAAACGCCTCCATCAGCATCATGAAAAGCACCAGATATACAACATAAAAGCTCACTGCTCCAATCTGCCCGTTTTCAAATACATCCACAAATCCGTCCAGCACGGCTGCCATCAAAACCAGTAACAGAAGACGGAAAAACAGCGTTTTTTCATTTTTCAGTCCTGAAAAAAAGAAGCTGTACAGAACTCCCCGTACGGCTTCTTTTGAAATGGGTTCCTCCCCGTTTATCATATTTATAACTGCTTCTTTCAGAGAAAAGCTCTGTTCTCCCAGAAGCTCATCCACCATCTTCTGTATTTCTCCGAATTCTATTTCCTCCAGCATTCCCTCTGCTGCCTCCGGATCTGTCTGGTCTGTATTCTGTTCTTTGTCCTGGCCCTTTTCTGTGCTGCCATAACAGCAGACTGTCCCTATCCCCCAAAGCCAGACTGCCAGAAAAAAAACTGCCAGAATTTTGATGTCCCTGTTCATACCAGAAACTCCGATATGGTATCCAGGATTGCCAGAAGCACAGGCATACTCAGCACCATAACAGAAAGTTTGCAGAAAAGATCGATCTGGGCACTGATGGCCTGATGTCCCGCATCCTTGCAGATAGCTGAGGAAAACTGCCCGATATAGGTGATCCCTATGATCTTTACCAGAGATGTAATGTAACTTCCATCCACAGGCAGACTCTGTCTCAGTCTTTCCAGAGTTTCAAACAGATAAGAAACTTTCCCCACTGCCAGTCCAAGGATCAGAAGTCCCACAGCCATGGAGATAAAAGAAGCATACTCCGGTCTGGTGCCTTTCAGGATAAATCCAAGCATCACGCCACATACGCCGATCATTGATATTTTTACAATGTCCATAATTCTTCTGCCTCCGGCCTTCATAATACAAAGAGCTGCTGAATGCTTTCAAAAAGTTCATATATATAAGGCACGATCCAGAACAGTACCATCAAAAGTCCTGCAAGACTTACCAGAAATGCCTGTTCTTCTCTCCCGCTGTGCTTCAGCACCTGGCAGAGAACGGAGACCAGGATCCCTACAGCTGCAATTTTAAAAATAATACTGACCTCCATGAATTCCCCTCCACGGTTATCATGCTGCAAGAACTGCCAGAAAGATTCCCAGAAGCATTCCCAGGCTTCTGCAGAGTTTCTTTTTTTCCGACAGTTCTTTTTGCAGCTCTCCAAGTGAATATTCCAGCTCCCTTTCCAGCATTTCCAGCTGTTTCAGCTGCATGTCCATTCCCAGATATCCCAGACGGTCTCCAAGGGAATACAGTTTCTCCCTTTCCTCAGGTGTAAGACCTGCAGTTCCAAAGGTCTTTTCTGCACAACTGCGGAAAAGGTCTCCAAAATTTTCCCCTTTACGGGTCTGCATCATTTCTGCTGTATTTAAAAAAAATTCTCTGTACTTTCCATCCAGTTTACCGGCTGCACCGGTAAAGGCATCGTACAGAGATGTATTTCCATAACGTATTTCTCCTTTTAAAAGGATCGTCATCTGTAAAAGTTTTTCCAGATGCCTCTTTCTCCTGGACAGCTCTCCGGAAAGAGCAAGTCCGAAACCGGCACCTGAAATTACCATTACACATAACCCTATTGTTTTAAGCATACCCTTCCATTCTCATCCAGAATTCCTTCCAGTTCTCCTGCCTGGCTGCTTTTTCCCAGGATGATATACCTTTCAAAGATCCGTTCTTCCATCAGTTTACAAAAAAACGGCTGATCCAGGATATCTTCCAGACAATTTCCATGAGCAGTGGCGATCAGTTTACATCCACAGTGGATCACCGACTCCACAGCCTTGAAATCCTCTTCGCAGCCCAGTTCATCCACAGCCACCACATCTGGCGACATGGAACGGACCAGCATCTGCATTCCTTCTGATTTCGGACAGCAGTCCAGAATATCCGTGCGCATTCCCAGGTCATTCTGGGGAATTCCCTGGTAGCAGCCTGCCAGTTCACTTCTCTCATCCACCACTCCCACTGTAAGCCCGGGAGTATTTACCCAGCCATTGCTGAGCTGGCGGATAATATCACGAAGCAGGGTGGTCTTGCCACATCTCGGTGGAGAAATGATCAGCGTATTCGCTACCCAGTTCTCTGTACGGATGTAGGACATTACCTGATCTGCACATCCCTGGATCTCGTGGGCAAGTCTTACATTAATACAGGAAATATATTTCATTCCCATGATCCTTCCCCTGTCCAGGAGCACTTTGCCTGTTACCCCGACTCTGTGTCCTCCCTGTACGCTGATATAACCCTGACGTATCTCATCCTCATATGCATACAGGGAATATCCTGTCACATACTCCAGTGTCTCTTTCAGATCCTCCCTTGTAACAAGATACTGTGTCTGACCGTGACTGCGGAGAAAACATTCTCCCCCGTCATAAGTCAGAAACAGTGGTCTTCCTACACGGAGACGTATTTCATATAATTTATCATAATCCAGCTGCGCTTCCATTAAAAGCTGCCTGATATTTCCGGCAAACAGGTTTTCGATCTGTTCCGCTTCTATGTGTCTCACCTCTTTACACTTAATATATGTGGACATTCTATATTTATTCTATATTTAAAAGAGTTTTCTCTTCTTCGTAACTTTCCATTTTCGGCAGATTCAGCTTCAGGACACGGTCCACCACATTTCCGGCATATCCTCTGTATGCATAGGCCCCGGATTCAAATAAAACATAAAGGTCATCCCCATCCACCACGATCTGCTCGATCATCTCCGGAAAGCGATAGGTTTTCGCAGAATTTTCATTTACATACAGTCGTTTGTCCGACTGTTCATAGAACACTACCCTTGAAGGCAGGATCCCGAAAGAATGGGACAGCAGCAGCTTATCATTATAAAAAGCCATGCCCTGGGCCTGTTCTGAAATTGTAGAATAGTCCAGAGGAACTGCCATCTCAAAGTTCATTCCAAGCTCTTCATCCAGAGTATTCACCAGATTTCCTTCTTCGTCCACTGCGTATCTGGCTATGGAACTCTCGGTGTATTTATTAAAACAACCTACATACAGGCAACCCTTATAAAAAGTCATAAAGGAATCTCTCACGATCCCGTAAAGACTGCAGGTCTGGTTCACCTGCACAGGCATACGATTATCTGCATAACTGTAATCTTTGAATACCGGCATCTTTATGCTTACAGCCTGGGCAATCCCGTTGGTATTGGAAGAATACCACAGCATATCATGATCCAGATCATAGGCAAGGCCACCCACATGGGGAAGTCCCGGAAGAACCACCTCTTTTATAAAACGATGCGTTTCCTTGTTGATTACATAGATCACGGAATTATGTTTCGCGGTATGACAGTAAGCACTGATGAGTACATATTCATCTGTTACAGCCAGCCCCTGCGGGGTCATGGATGTACAGACTGCCTGTTCACTACCCTGAGCATTAAGAAAAGTTCTTGTATATTTCAGCCCGGGAATGATATAGGTTCCATATTCTTTTTCTTTTTTCCGGTCTTCGAAAGCAAATGCGATCAAATCCTCCTTCTGAGACAACATCTGGATCTGTCCCCTCAGAGAATAGACTGCTGCATCCTGATTGGTAACCAGATATTTCGCAGGAGGTTCCGTTTTTCCTCTGTAGACAAAGGCATATCCCCAAAATGCCAGCCCAATCGCCAGCACTATGACCAGGACCTTCACCGCCAGCCATCGTATTTCCCGTTTCGTCTGTTTATTCATGTCTTATCAAAGTATTATATCTTCAAGTCTCCAGATGATTTCCATGGGATGCATGGACCATACTGCCCCGCTGTAGCCTTCATCCAGATCCAGGAGTGCGTAAGTTCCCTCATTCATGGGAATCGTCCTCAGATCTCTGGACAGGCCTTCTCCTGTCCATTTGATATAGGCTTCTCTCAATACCCACTGTCTGAAAAATTCCTTTTCGGGATCTTCTCCTTCCAGAATTTCTATGCGCTGTGCCGGTGAAACCATACGTTCCAGCATCCGTTCATAATTGGCTTTTTTGTGGATCTGCACATCGATTCCTACCTCCTGGTCTGCCAGGATACACACTACGTAATTTCCTGAATGACTGACATTATAATGGATCTGCGGACGCCAGGAAAGAAATGGCTTGCCGTGTTCCCCCTCTGCTCTGGGTTCATGTTTCAGATTGATCCCGTATTCTTTCTTTAGTCCAGTTTCCAGAAGCTTCTCTGCGATCATATGATCCAGATGTTCTCCTGCATATTCTTCCCGTACTCTGGTATAATAGATGACTCCTTTTTTCATAGACCTGTCTCCTCAAGGAAACGGGAAGGTTCCCGTTCCTTCTCATACTGGCGTTTCACATAGGCAAGCACCAGCTTCTTCCTGGCACGGGTCATGCCTACATAAAACAATCTGCGTTCTTCTTCTACTGCTTCTTCCAGAACTGCTTTCCTGTAAGGAATACTTCCTTCATTCACATTCAGAATATATACAATATCAAATTCCAGTCCCTTCACTGCATGAAGGGTGGATACCGTTACCCCTTCTTTACGGTTTTGTTGTTTCCGTGCCTGTTCATTGAGTTTCTCTGTATATTCTTCTATATATCTTTCCCATTGTTCCAGATCTTTCATTCCTTTTGTGCTTTCATGGATCCGGTCCAGGGTTTCAAGCAGTTCCTCTGGTTTTATTTTACGATACTGTGCATACTCGCGCAAGTATTCTTCGTATCCCATTCCCTTTCTTATGAAATTAATTGCAGCAAAAGGGGAAAGGGTGCCCAGAATACGCAGATGTGTTTCCAGTGTAGTGATCCTGTCACACATCCAGTCTTTATCTTTATAGTATTCTCTCAATCTGTCAAAACTGATCTGCTTATCCGGCAGTGCATCTCTGGATATATATCGGTTCGGCCTGTTCATCATTTCCAGAAAGTTCTTCCTGCTTCTGTCTCCTGCTGCCATATGCAGATATGCCTGCAGATTTCTGCAGATCCAGTGCCGGAAGAGATTGGGAAGCTGTTCCTTCATGGTAAAAGGCACCTGATATTCCATCAGCGCATTGACAAGTCCCTCTCCCTCCTGGTTTGTCCGGAGAAGGATGGCTGTGTTTTCCAGATTTTCTCCTTTTTCCAGTCTTTTTTTCAATGCTGCTACTACGCAGATATATTCTTCTCTGGGATTTTCGAAAGCCTTGCAGGTCACCGGCATTCCTTCTTCATTAGGTGTGGTCAGTGCTTTCTTAAAACGTCTGGAATTACATCCGATTACCTTCATGGCAGTACGCAGGATACTGGCACTGCAGCGATAGTTTACATCCAGCAGAACGGTCTGTGCTTTCGGATAATCCCTGGTGAAGTTCAGCATGATCTCCGGTCTGGCTCCCCGGAAATGATAAATGGACTGGTCGTCGTCCCCCACAATAAACAGATTATCTGCAGGAGCTGCCAGCATGCGCAGGATTTTGTACTGCAGGCTGTTGATATCCTGAAATTCATCCACCAGAATATGTACAAACTTTTTTCTCCATCCATTTAAAATATCCGGCCGTTTGTCAAAAAGTTCATAGCAGCTCAGGATCATATCGTCAAAATCCAGTTTTCTTCTTGCCCGCAGTGCATTTTTGTACCCGGTAAATATTTCACGGAAAACTTCGTCTGAACAGCAGGAAGCATAATAATGTTCCAGTGAGATACAGTTTCCTTTTACAATGCTGATCTCCTTGGAGATTTCTTCCAGAAAGTCTCCTTCCTGGGACATTTCCTGGCCATATTGTTCTGTCATTTCCCTGAGAATACTGTATTTCTCTTCTTCTGAAAGAATATTGGCAGCACTCAGATTGTAAGCTGCTTTCAGAATCCCATAAAAAATTCCATGAAAGGTTCCGAAAGTTACATCACTTCGTTCCTGATCCACGAATTTCAAAAAACGTTCTTTCATCTCTATTGCCGCTGCTCTGGAAAAAGTTACAACCAAAATAGAAGAAGCCGGTATCTTCCCCTCTTTGATCATGTATGCAGTTCTCTCCACAATAACGGAAGTTTTGCCCGAGCCTGGGCCTGCCAGGACCATCATGGGTCCCGACAGGTGGATGATCGCCCGGAGCTGAGATGGATTTCTCTTCATATTTATTTGCTTAATTTCTCAATAGCCGCCTTTACACGTTTGATCGTCTCGTCTTTACCGATGATCTCCATGATCTCGGTAGCACCGGCCGGTGTCATCTGCTTGCCGGAAACAGCAGTACGCAGAGGCCACATTACGTATCCGTTCTTATAGCCATGTTCTTTTACGAATGCACTTAAGGTTTCAAATAACGGATCATTTGTATAATCTTCCTGCTCTTCCAGTACCGGAAGTACTTCTTTTAATACTGCAAGAGAGGTCTCTTCGTTTGTTTTCATCTTCTTGTGGCAGTACATTGCGGAATCGTATTCCGGTACTTCCTCAAAGAAATCGATCAGAGCCGGGATATCTGGGAATGTTTCGATTCTGGTCTGGACCATTCCTGCGATTTTTTTGAAGTTATAGTCTTTCTTCAGAACTTCTTTCATGTATGGAAGTGCTTTCTCATAGAATTCATCTGGATCCATTTTCTTAATATATTCGCCGTTCATCCAGCGGAGTTTGGCGATGTCAAAGACTGCCGGTGATTTATTGATATGGTGGTAGTCAAATGCCTGTACCAGTTCATCCAGGGAGAAGATTTCTCTGTTATCCGCAGGACTCCATCCCAGAAGTGCTACATAGTTAACGATCGCTTCTGATACAAATCCTTGATCAAGCAGGTCTTCGTAGGAGGAATGTCCGCTTCGTTTGGAGAGTTTCTGGTGTGTTTCGTCTGTGATCAGAGGACAGTGTACATAAACCGGGATGTCCCATCCGAATGCTTCGTAGATACGGTTGTATTTCGGAGCGGAGGAGAGGTATTCGTTGCCTCTTACTACGTGTGTGATCTCCATTAAATGGTCGTCAACTACGTTTGCGAAGTTGTAAGTCGGGTATCCGTCAGATTTGATAAGAATCAGGTCTTCCAGCTCTTCGTTGTTTACTGTGATGTCTCCGTAGATTACGTCGTGGAATGTTGTGGTTCCTTCTGTCGGCATGTTGAAGCGGATTACGTGTGGTTCTCCAGCATCAAGGCGGCGCTGTACTTCTTCTTTGGAGAGTTTGAGACAGCGTTTGTCGTAGATGGAGATTTCTTTTCCTGCTACGATGCGTTTCATGCCTTCGAGTTCTTCTTTCTTGCAGAAGCAGTAGTATGCATCTCCCTGTTCTACTAACTGCTGTGCGTATTTCAGGTAGATTCCCTGTGCCTGACGTTCGCTCTGTACATATGGGCCGAATCCTTTGTCTTTGTCCGGGCCTTCGTCGTGGATGAGTCCTGTTTTGGCAAGGGTGCGGTAGATGATGTCTACGGCGCCTTCTACGTAGCGTTCCTGGTCTGTATCTTCAATACGGAGGATGAAGTCCCCGCCTTCATGTTTGGTAATAAGGTATGCGTATAATGCTGTTCTTAAGTTTCCAACATGCATTCTGCCTGTAGGGCTTGGTGCAAATCTTGTTCTGATCTTGGTCATAACTTTTCACTCCTGAATTTTTCATATATTCAATCTGTAAAAAAAGACCCTGCTTAAAAGCAGTGGTCTTTCTACTTTCGGGTTTATTATACGTCAGAGATGGGGGTATTTCAAGTCAGGTTGGGGGAAAATTTGAGGTTTTTATGGAAATGGACGCATTTCCTACCTACATCCTGCGAAACCTTTCATATCTTTCCTGCGCAATCTGTTCACCACTCTTACCACCTTGTTTATTCAGAAACTGCTTCATTCTGATCTTCATATACTCTGCGATTTCCGGTAAGTTTTCCTCACTTGCAGGATATTCTTCTGGTATGATGCGTTCGATGATTCCCAGTTCTTTCAGATGTGCCGCCGTTACTTTCATAACTTCTGCAGCTTCTGGCGCTTTCCTGCTGTCTTTCCAGAGGATGGATGCGAATCCCTCCGGTGAGAGGATGGTGTAGGTTGCGTTTTCCATCATCCAGACTTCGTTGCCGACCGCCAATGCAAGTGCACCGCCGCTGCCGCCTTCACCGATCACGATTGAAAGTACCGGTACTTTCAGGTCTGACATTTCCAGAAGGTTGCGTGCGATGGCTTCTCCCTGTCCCCGTTCTTCTGCTTCGAGTCCGCAGAATGCTCCCGGGGTATCTACAAATGCGATGACTGCGCGTCCGAATTTTTCTGCCTGTTTCATCAGGCGAAGAGCCTTCTTATAGCCTTCGGGTGAGGGCATTCCGAAGTTGCATTTGATGTTTTCTTTTGTGGTGTGTCCTTTTCGGATTCCGATCACGGTGACAGGTTGTCCGTCCAGTGTGGCAATGCCGCCGATGATGGCGTTGTCGTCTCTGACTCCTCTGTCTCCGTGAAGTTCCATGAAGTCGTCAAAAATGGTTTCAATGTATTCTGCCGCAGACGGACGGTCGCTGCTTCTGGCGATCTGGACTCTATCCCAGGCGGTAAGGTTTTTTTGTTTCTTTAGTTTTTTCTTTTTGCCAAAGGTGTCGAATGCTCTTGCCGGGGTTTCCTGTGGGAATTCTTCGTACTGGTCTCTGGTGCCGTGCAGTTTCAGGATGAGAGAAAGGGTATCACGCATAGATCCTCTCTCTGCGATTCCGTCGAGGAAACCATGTTCCAGAAGAAATTCAGGTCTCTGGAAGCCTTCCGGGAGCTTCTGGCCTATGGTCTGTTCGATGACTCTTGGGCCGGCGAATCCGATCAGGGAGCCTGGTTCTGCAAGGATGATGTCACCAAGCATGGCAAAGCTTGCAGTGACGCCGCCAGTAGTCGGGTCTGTCAGGATGGATGTGTAGAGAAGTCCTGCTTCGGAGTGGCGTTTGATGGCTGCGGAGGTCTTTGCCATCTGCATCAATGACACGATTCCCTCCTGCATTCTGGCGCCGCCGGAGCAGCAGAACAGGATGACCGGGAGACCCTGGCGTGTGGCTTCTTCGAATGAGCGGGTGATTTTTTCTCCTACTACATAGCCCATCGATGCCATCAGGAATCTGGCGTCCATAGCTCCGAGTACGGTGCGGATGCCGCCGATTGTAGCTTCTCCGATAAAGATGGCTTCATCCATCTTTGTTTTCTCTTTCAAGTCTTCGATTTTCTGTGGGTAATCCGGATAGTCCAGAGGATTGCTGTTTTCGATTCCTGTGAACCACTCTTTAAAGCTTCCCTTGTCTGCGATCATTTTGATGCGTCGTTTCGCGCTGATTCTGAAATATCCGCCGCATTTCGGGCACACATAGGCGTTGGACATTACGTCTTCTCTGTAAACCATTTCTCCGCACTTTGGACATTTGATCCATAATCCCTCAGGTACGGAAACAGATGCGGACTGTTTGTTCCGCTCTTCTGAAACTGTTTTCTTAAAAAATCTCTTCAAGTCTGCCATTAAAATCCTGCTCCTTTATGTAACCCAATTTGATGTTATTTTCAGACAGTAAAATAATGTTAATAACTATTAATCAAACTTATTCTCTCAAAAATAATTTTATCGATTTAAGTTATTAATTACCCTTTAATCAATATGTAATTTCTACCAAGCTATAAAATATATTTGCATCAAATTTTATTTTACAAGTCTGGATAATGCTGTGGAATGAAATCCGTAGTAATGTTCCCATCCTGGAAGTCCGGCTGATTCAGCAGTTCGTACAGGAAGTCTACGTTCGTCTTTACTCCTTCGATTGCGACTTCCCCAAGGGCGCTGATCATTTTCCGGATGGCACTGTGACGGTCTTTGTCATAGACGATGATCTTGGCGATCATGGAATCATAGTATGGCGGGATTGCGTAGTCATTGTAGACTGCCGTGTCCACGCGGATTCCATTTCCGCCGGGCAGATGCAGGTCTGTGATCCTGCCAGGGCATGGCATGAAATGTCTCTCAGGGTCTTCTGCGTTGATCCTGCATTCCATGGCGTGGCCGCGGATTTCTATATCTTTCTGCTGAACGCTTAATGGTTCACCTGCTGCGATGCGGATCTGCTCTTTGATCAGGTCTACGCCTGAGACGAACTCTGTTACCGGATGTTCTACCTGAATTCTGGTGTTCATTTCCATGAAATAAAATTCCCCGGACTGATCCAGCAGGAACTCTATGGTTCCGGCACTTTCGTAACCTGCTGCTTTTGCGGCACGGACTGCGGTCTCACCCATTTTCTTTCGCAGTTTGTCGGAAATTGCGATGCACGGGGATTCTTCAATCATCTTCTGGTGGCGTCTTTGAACAGAGCAGTCACGCTCCCCGAGGTGGATCACGTTTCCATATTTATCTGCAAGGATCTGTACCTCTACATGTCTGGGATTTTCCACGAAGCGTTCCAGATACATGGTATTATCTGAGAAAGAATGAACAGATTCCTGCTGTGCTGTCTCGAATAATTTGGCAAATTCCTGCTCGTTTCTGGCTACACGCATTCCCTTTCCACCGCCGCCTGCAGAAGCCTTGATCATAACCGGGAAGCCAATTTCTTTTACTGCTCTCTCTGCCTCTGCTACTGTATAGACCGGCTCTTTTGTTCCCGGGACTACCGGGACTTTGGCTTTGCGCATCGTGTTTTTTGCTTCGGATTTATTTCCCATTCTGGAAATCACTTCTGCTGACGGGCCGATAAATGCTACGTTGCATTTCTCACACATTTCCACGAAGCGGCTGTTCTCTGAGAGAAAACCGAAGCCCGGATGGATGGCTTCTGCATTTGTGGCAATGGTTGCACTTAAAATCCGTTCCATATTCAGATAGCTGTCTGTGGACTGTGCTCTGCCAATGCAGACTGCTTCGTCTGCAAGCTGTGTGTGCAGGGCATCTCTGTCTGCTTCCGAATATACAGCAACTGTACGGATCCCCATTTCGCGGCATGCACGGATAATACGTACTGCGATCTCGCCTCTATTGGCGATCAAAATTTTTCCAAACATTTGTTATGCTCCTACTGCAAAAGTCAGTTCTGCGATCACTGCTACTTTGCCGTCCTGATTTGTGGCTTTTGCTTTGCCGACTCCCATTGGACCTTTTTCCTTGATGATCTCCACTTCAAGTGTAAGAGTGTCTCCCGGTACTACCTTGTTCTTAAATTTCGCGTTGTTGATGGATGCAAAATATGCGATTTTTCCCTTATTTTCCGGTTTGCTTAAGATTGCAACTGCGCCGGTCTGGGCAAGTGCTTCGATGATCAGGACTCCCGGCATGATCGGTTCCTGCGGGAAGTGGCCGGCGAACTGCGGTTCATTGTAAGTGATGCATTTCTTTCCTGTTGCTCTTACGCCCGGAACCAGATCTTCGATTGTGTCGATCAGGAGGAACGGGTGCCTGTGGGGAATGATTTCCATGATTTCTTTTGTTGTAAGTTTCACTATAAATACCTCCTTTTTCCTCTATTCTATCACAAACATTGGCTGTCCGAACTCTACCATCTGTTCATTTTCTACCAGGATTTCTTTGACTGTGCCGTCGAATTCTGATTCGATCTCGTTCATCAGTTTCATTGCTTCTACGATTCCGAGAACCTGGCCTTTGGTTACTTTGTCTCCGACTTTTACAAACGGGGCGCTGTCAGGGGATGAGGCTGCATAGTAGGTTCCTACAAGCGGGGATTTCACTATATTTCCTGTAAGTGGTTCCTCACTGGATGATGCGCCGGCACCTGCATTATTCTGCACGGCAGACTGAGGTACTGACTGCAAAACCGGCTGTACTGCCGTCTGGTACTGAGCAGCAAATGCTACTGCATCTGCGTTTGCTGCTACCTGCTGCACGATTGTTTTCTCTGCTGACATGGAAATGTTTAAGTTTCCGTCCTGCAGATTAAATTGTGTCAGATTTGAATCACTGACTGCATGGATCAGTTCTAATATATTTGATAATTCCATTTATTTCCTCCTGCCTGAATCAGTTAAGTATTCAGGCTGTCTGATCCAGACAGATATCTGATTTTTCGCTCCGCCGGATCTGTATTAATTATGTTTCTATAAGATTAGTCTTCGTATTTCTTAATAAGTAAAGATGCATTATGTCCGCCAAACCCAAGGGAGTTGGACAATGCATATTTGATATCCATCTTAACAGGTCCGTTTCCTACATAGTCCAGATCGCACTGTTCGTCCGGTACCTGATAGCCTGCTGTCTGATGGATCAGCCCCTCCTGGAGTTCTTTGACGCAGGTGATCACTTCTACTGCACCTGCTGCGCCCAGAAGATGTCCTGTAATGGACTTGGTGGAGTTTACTTTCATTTCTTTTGCATGCTCACCAAATGTCTTCTTGATCGCGATGGTCTCGAATAAGTCATTATGGTGTGTACTTGTACCGTGAGCATTCACATACCATACATCATCTGTGGAAATACCTGCCTCTTTTACTGCAAGTTCCATAGCTTTGGCTGCACCGGAGCCGTCTTCTGCAGGGGATGTGATGTGGAACGCATCTCCTGTTGCACCATAGCCTACAACTTCAGCAAGGATCTTTGCACCGCGGGCTTTTGCATGTTCCAGTTCTTCCAAAACTACGACACCTGCACCTTCACCCATAACAAAGCCGCTTCTTTCTTTGTCAAAAGGAATGGAGCATCTCTTCGGGTCTGTGGAAGATGTCAGGGCTGTCAGGGCTGCGAAACCGCCGAAACCTATCGGTGTGATGGCTGCTTCTGTTCCGCCTGCAACCATTACATCTGCATCAGACCACTGGATGGTGCGGTATGCTTCACCAATGCTGTGGGTTCCTGTTGCGCAGGCTGTTACAACGTTGATGTTCTTCCCACGGAGGCCGAACTGGATGGATACATTTCCGGATGCCATGTTGGAGATCAGCAGCGGGATCATCAGAGGATTCAGTCTGCCCGGACCTTTTGTCTCCAGGATTTCGCAGGATTTCTCTACTACCTGCATGCTTCCAATGCCGCTTCCCACGCTGCATCCTACACGGAAGGGGTCTTCTTTTGTTATATCAAGGCCGGACTGCTCGATGGCTTCTTTTGCTGCTGCTACTGCATACTGGCTGAAAAGTTCCATACGTTTGGCAGATTTGAAATCCATGTAGTCTTTTGCATTGAAGTTGTTGATCTCTGCTGCCATGTGGGCTCTGTATTTGGTTGTGTCAAAACGGGTTACTTCTGCAAAATTTGTTTTTCCCTCTTTTACGCTCTTCCAGAATTCTTCTACATTTAATCCTACAGGAGTGATTGCTCCCATACCTGTAATTACAACTCTTCTCATCTTAAATCTCCTCGTCTGTCTATACGTTCATACCGCCATCCACACTGATGACCTGTCCTGTAATGTAATCTGCTTTGTCCGATGCCAGAAATACTGCTGCATTCGCAATATCCTCCGGTTTTCCGAATCGTCCAAGAATAATCTGTTTACACGCACTCTCTTTCAGTTCTTCAGAAAGTACTTCTGTCATTTCTGTATCCACGAATCCCGGTGCAATGGCATTTACGGTAATACCGCGGCTTCCCAGTTCCCTTGCCATTGTCTTTGTCAGACCGATGACTCCTGCTTTGGATGCTGCATAGTTCGCCTGGCCTGCATTTCCAAGGATTCCGGAAACAGAGGAAATGTTGATGATCTTTCCGCTTCTCTGCTTCAGCATCTGGCGGGCGCTGTGACGGATAGTATTAAATGTGCCTTTCAGGTTTACATTCAGTACAGCATCGAAATCTTCTTCTTTCATCTTCATGATCAGTCCATCTCTGGTGATCCCGGCGTTATTTACCAGAATGTCCAGATGTCCGTATTCTTTTACTACGTCTTTGATCATGGTTTCGCAGGCTTCGAAATCGCTGACATTGCATTTATATACGGAAGCTTTTCCACCATTTTCTTCGATGGTCTGCTTTACTTCTTTTGCACGTTCTTCAGAGCCATTGTAATTGACGATCACCTCTGCCCCCTCTTTGGCAAGCGCAATAGCGATGGCACGTCCGATCCCACGTCCTGCACCTGTGACAAGTGCTACTTTATTCTCCAGCATTTACAAGAATCTCCTTTCTTACCGTTTCCAGATCTTCTACTTTCTCTATATGTAAAGCTTTTACATTTCTGTTGATTTTCTTAAGGAAACCAGTCAGGGTTCTGCCAGGTCCAATCTCAATAAATGTGTCCACACCATCACTGATCATTTGCTCTACACACTGCTGCCAACGTACGGGAGACGAGACCTGTTTTATCAGAAGCTCTTTTACCTGTTCCGGTTCTGTTACATTCTGTGCAGTTACATTTGTCACATATGGAGTGGTGAATTTCTGAATTTCCACATCTGCCAGGGCCTGTCCAAGTTTCTCTCCTGCTTCTCTCAGAAGTCCGCAGTGGAAAGGTCCGCTGACTTTAAGTGGGATCACGCGTCTTGCACCAGCTGCACTTAACGCTTTCCCGGCTGCTGCGACTGCATCCTCTTCTCCTGTGATCACGATCTGGCCAGGGCAGTTATAGTTTGCAATGGATACGATTCCTTCTGTCTCTTCGCAGATCTTCTCGATCAGTTCTGCATCTGTTCCAAGAACTGCTGACATTGCACCGCCTGTCGGATATGCCTCCTGCATCAGGATTCCTCTTTTTCTTACTATTGCAAAGGCATCCTCCTCTGTCATAACTTTGGAAGCTACGAGTGCACCGTATTCTCCAAGGCTCAGTCCGGCATTTACCTGGGATGTGATTCCGGATTTCTCTACAGCTCTTAAAATAGCGATTTCTGCTGCCAGCATGGCAATCTGTGTATATTCTGTAATATTTAAAATCTCATTTTCTTCAAAACATAAAGTTTCCACATTGAGACCGGATACTTTGGATGCTTTCTCAAACACTTCACGGCTTACAGGGAATTTCTCGTAGAAATCTTTCGCCATTCCTGTATACTGCGCTCCCTGACCTGGAAAAACAAATGCGATTCTGGACATAAATTTAATTCCTTTCAGATGCTATTATTTATTTTGTCTTTTAAATAATTTGATTTTCAAAGTATATATTCAAAAAATTCTCCTCGGAATCTGATATAGATTCCAAGGAGCCACTTTAGTCTGATGGTCAAATTCCGCAATTATGCTTCTACACCTTTATCTTTCAGATAATCCATTACAGCGCCAACTGTAGTCATATCTGTCAGATCTTCTGCCGGGATCTCAATGTTATACTCATCTTCCAGTGCCATAACCAGTTCAAAAAGATCCAGGGAATCCGCACCAAGATCATCCTTGAAAGAAGTTTCTGCTGTAATATCTCCTGCTTCACAATTTAACTGTTCTGCAATCATTTCGCTCATTTTTTCTAACATAATTATTTTCTCCTTTAATCCAATCTTCTTTTGATCAAGTATTTTATCCGCTGTCTTTCACAGCATCATTTATCTCTCATTTACTTTGATGTCCAAAGTATATATGCTTCCCTTCTGTTTGTCAAGCATTATTTCGCATCTTCAAACTTTATTTTCCTTGCCACACTGAGTGCCAGCCCCATCTCAGCCATCAGAAACAGGATCGAAGTACCTCCATAACTGATAAATGGCAGGGTAACACCGGTATTGGGCATCAGGTTTACCACAACCGCAATATTCAGAATAACCTGCAATGCCATATGGATGAAAATACCGCTGACCATCAAAGATCCAAACATATCTGGTGCATTCTGTGCAATAAAGAAGAGTCTGTACAGAAGATATGCATACAGAAGCAGCACTATGATCCCCCCGAAAATCCCCAATTCCTCACAGATAATGGAAAAGATCATATCATTCTGCGCCTCTGGTACACTTCCAAGTTTCTGAATACTGTTTCCAAGTCCCCTTCCGAAAAATCCTCCGGAACCAATCGCATACAGTGCCTGGATCGTCTGATATCCTGCATCATCTGCGAAGTCCTCCGGATGAAGCCATACCAGAATACGGCGGATACGGAAACTTCCACTGCTGTCTACACTGACTGTTGCGTTCAGAAAAATAACTGTCACTACGGCCAGGGCGATTCCCACACCTGCAATGATCAGAAATATTTTGGTATCCGGATGTGCCACGAAGATCAGTCCTGCTGTAATGCAGAAGATAATGATTGCTGTACTCAGGTTATCTGTACATACATAGGCGATAAGAGCCAGAAGCCCTCCCATTCCTGCCAGTACCATACAGGCTTTCAGAGTACGGACCTGCTTTCCCATATGAACGATCATATATGACAGACATACGATCACCGCGATCTTGGCTATCTCAGCAGGCTGGAACTGGATTGGCCCAAGTTTCAGCCATCTCTGTGCACCATTGGCAGCCTTTCCAAGAGGAGTTTTTACCAGTGCCATCAACCCCAGGGCTGCCACATACAAGAGCGCGGAAAAATGTTCCAGGATATGATAATCGATCCTCGAAATAAAGAGCGCCATCACAATGCATGCAATACTGATGGCCGCCTGCTTCTTAAAGAAATACATATCATCTCCATATCTCACTTCAGCCCTATAAGCGCTGGTGCTGTACAGCATGATCAGGCCGAAACAGATCAGAAGTACAATGATCGCCACCAGACTGTAATCATAATAATCCGTTTTTGTTTTCCTGGCGGATTTTGCTTTCGGCGCGGAAGCAGAATAAGAATGCTTCCGTGCTTGTGTTTTCTGCATTCAATCACCTGTCGCTTTCTAAAATGTTTTTTCCCATTATAGCAGAAACTTATTTCAGACGCAACACAGGAGAAGGGGTTTTATTTCCTTCTCCTGTGTTGTTGGATTCTGTGTACGACATCACACTTCGCGATCACAGAATTTATTATTCATCATCTGATACTTCAATAGGATCAGATTCGAAAATGAATTTTACATTTCCATCCATATCAGAAGATTTATCTGTAAACGTTGTATACAGAACATCATCAGACTGAATTGCTTCAAAACGATCCAGAACTTTCTGAAGATCTTTGTTTACTGTATCATCTAATTTCTTGATACCTTCTTTATAGAATTTCTTCTGGCCTTTATTCAGCTCTTTCGCACCATCGTTCAGTTCCTTGATACCATTTTTTACCTGGTCACTTCCATCGGAAAGCTGTTTGGTTCCATCAGAAAGTGATTTGGTTCCTGATACAAGGCTACTGGTTCCACTCTTTAAGCTCTTGGTTCCGCTTGCCAGTGTGCTGGTTCCACTTGCCAGTGTGCTGGTTCCACTTGCCAGTGTGCTGGCTCCGCTTGCCAGTGTGCTGGTTCCATCTGCCAGTGTCGCAGCTCCATCTGCCAGCTGGGATGCTCCGCTGTTTAAGGAGGAACTGTTTGCAGAAAGCTGGGATGCTCCGCTGTAAAGAACTCCGCTGTTGGAGGATAAAGTACTTACTCCGCTGGTAAGCTGTCCTGTTGCTTTACTGATCTGTGACATTCCGCTTGTCAGGCTCTTCTTCGCACTCTTCAGTGTCTTCGCTCCCTGAAGCAATGCATTGGCATTGGCATTCTTGTTGCCCTGAAGCTGTGTAATACCATCAGATATCTGCTTTCCTGCACTTTGAAGATCAGATGCACCCTGAATCAACTGTTCTGTATTTGCTTTTGCTAATGATCCATAACCACTCTGCAGTGTTGTATTAGCTTCTGTAAGCTGTTTGGAACCTGACTGAAGTGTTTCTACTCCCTGTAACATTGCCGGAAGCTTCTCTTCCAGTTCTTTAAACAGATCACTCATATCACCTACACCTTTGGCGATCTGGGTTCCTGCTGCTGACAGCTGGTCTCCTGTACCGGTCAGTACTGCATCATTGGCTGTCAGAACCTGTGCTCCGGAATTCAGCTGGTCTACTGCTGTTTTTACAGTCTGCATACCCTGGCTTAATGCTGCAAGCTGCTGCTGAAGTTGTTCCAGACTGCTGTCTACAGAATCAGCCTGTGTATCTGCTGTATCAGATGCAGCTCCTGCCGCGCTTCTCAAGCTGGCTGCTGCTGACTGAAGTGCAGAAGTATCCGGTGCGGAAACTGTGATTGTAGAAGTATCAATGGCAGAAGCACTTTCTTCTGCTGACTGTACTGCGCCAAGGGCACTGTTTACAGCCGCTTCCACTGCTGCAGCTGTCTCATCATCCATACTGCTGTAATCAATATTATATAATGCTGATTCAGCTGCCTCCAGCTGACTGCTTACAGCATTTACGCCAGCTTCTACAGAAGAAGCATCTACAGACACTTCTGAAGAATCGCTGATCCAGGATTCAATGGCATCTGCCTGGCTGTTCATGGTATCCGCACTGCTGTTTAACTGACTGGAAAGAGCTTCTGCCCCTTCTTTGGCAGCCTGTGTCTCAGAAGATCCCATCTGCTCTAACTGGCTCTGCAGCTCGCTTAAGCCGGAAGCAAGAGTTTCTACATTCTGTACATAACTTTTTACACCTTCTGCATAACTGGAAACACCATCTGTATAAGCTGTAATATTATCGCTAAAATCTTTGATCGTATCCGGATTGATCTTTGATGCAAGTGCTGTCATCTGGTCTGCAGCATCCTGGATTCCTTTTACTGCACTGTCAATACCCGGAACTATTTTTCCCATTCCTTCTACCAGGCTCTTGATACCGCCTACATACTGACTCACGCCTTCTGCAAGAGTATTGGCTCCTTTAATATAATCACTTACACCATCCGTCAGAGTAGTAGCACCATTTACATAATCCTGCACACCGCCTGCCAGCTGATTTCCACCTGACACATAAGCATTTACGCCATCGCTGAGGGTTTTCATTCCTGCTTCGTATTCAGTCATCTTTTTGTTCAGGGTATCTACTCCTGCTGTATACTGCTGAATTCCTGCTGAAAGAGTATCTGCTCCTGAAGTATAAGACTCAACTCCACTGCTGAGAGATTCTGCTCCTGATGCCAGTGACTGTGCACCGCTATTTACCTGCTGTGCTCCGCTGTTTACCTGCTGTGCTCCACTGTTTACCTGCTGCGCTCCACTGTCTAACTGTGTTGCGCCGTCATCCAGTGTCCTGACACCATCATCCAGTTCTTTGGCGCCATCTGTAAGTTCGCTGACACCTGAGCTTAAACTGCTGATACCATCCGAAAATTCTTTATATTTATCATTGAGAGTGCTGGTTCCTTTATACAGATCCTTGCTTCCATCTACCAGTTTCACTGCTGCATCTGTCAGATCTTTCATGGAATCCTTCAGATCATCCAGTCCGTCTACATTATCCAGGTCCAGGTTGTCCAGAAGATCTGTCATTGCAACGGTAAATGCAGAACTCATCTCACAGTCTGTTACATTAGCTTCCATTGTAAAGCCTTCCGGAATATTAATTTCATCTGCCAGATCAGAATCCAGATCCAAGCTGTCTTTCATTCCCGGCATTCCAAGGCCTACTACGATATTTCTGCTTCCATCAGAAATTACTTTACCATTATCTACCGTCACATTTGCGAAATTGTCTGTAGAAAGGATCATTCCTGTTACCATCACAAACGGAGAATAAATTTCTGCATTTTTACCATTTACTTTCTTAGTTGTCTTCGATGTATTGGTATAGGTAACTTCCATCTTAAGGTGTCCGGTCTTTCCTGCCAGATCATCCGGAGAAATTTCTTTTCCATCCAGATAATATTTAATGCTTACGGAAACAGGAAGTTCTTTATCTGTTTTTCCCTGATAATAAATATCTTTTCCGTCTGTACTCCAGGTCAGGTTGTCACCGTCCTGTGTAAAAGTTTCATCACCTTTTACATTCTTGATATCTGTCAGATCAGAGGTATCTTTGATCTCAGATTCTGAACTGTCTCCGGAATTCTTCAGCCAGTCAGATACTGTAACATCTGTTACATCTCCGGCTGCTGTTGTATTTACATAAACAGTCTCTTCTTTCTGAACACTATTATCGCTTGTTGAAGCAGCTGCCATTACAGTGCCTGCTCCGAGAACTACGGCCATTCCTGCTGCAAGTGATGCTGCAGCTGCTTTCTTTCTGTTTCTGTTCATAATAGATTACTCCTTTATATTCTCTCTTTACAACAATAAGCTTCTTTATATAATTCTCTTTCTTATTTCTTTTCTTCTGCTGTTTTCTTCTTGGCAAATCCAATAGATGTATGGCAGATAAGCGGGTCAAAGATCATAAACATTGCCGGCAGTACCAGAAGTACGACCAACGTACTGATAACTGCACCACGTGAAAGCAGGTTTGTGATACTTCCGATCATATCAACCTCTGTGTAAAGGCCAACACCAAAGGTTGCTGCGAAGAAACTGCATCCACTGATCACGATGGACTTCATGGAAGTCTTGTGTGCAATGGCAATGGATTCTTTCTTGCTCTTTCCAAGGCCTCGTTCTTTCTGATATCTGCTGGTCATCAGGATCGCATAGTCAACCGTTGCACCCAGCTGGATACATCCGATAACGATACTTGCTACGAATACCACTTCTTTTCCCTGATAATATGGAACAGACATATTGACGAAAATCGCAAACTCAATAACTGCAACCAGGATAAACGGAAGAGAAATTGATTTGAATACAATCATAATGATAACAAAGATCGCCAGGATAGAAACTGTATTTACTGTCTTTAAGTCGATATCTGTAACATCCTGTAAGTCCTTGGTCAAAGGTGCTTCACCGATTACCATGGATTCTGGACTGTAGCCTTTTACAATCTTCTGAATCTCATCGATCTGATTGTTTACCTCATCTGTCGCCGTCTTATATTCAGAACAGATAAATTCCATCTCATATTCATCGCTCTCTAGCATCTTCTTCAGATCACTTGGGATCATGGTATCCGGGAATGCTGCACCTACGAAGGAGTCCATTCCGAGTGCCCATTTCACACCGTCAACATTCTTGATCTGGTTGAGCATTTCTGTCTTCTCTTTTGATGTCAGTCCCTTCTTTAATAACACCATATGCACATTATTCATATTAAAGGTTTCCTGAAGTTTCGCGTTTGCCACGTTACTGTCCAGGGTAGAAGGAAGTGATTTATCAATATTATAGTAGTTTTTCAGGTTGTTGTTTCCGTGGATAGCCGGGAAAAGCATTACCAGGAAAATGATCAGCCATACTTTATAATGCTTTGTAATAAATTCTGATGCTTTATCAAAGCTTGGAAGCAGCGGTTTATGTTTTGTCTTCTCAATTGCTTTGTCAAAGGTAAGTACCAGAGCAGGAAGTAAAGTTACACAACAGATAACACCGATCACAACACCTTTTGCCATTACGATACCCATATCACGTCCAAGTGCAAAAGTCATAAAGCAAAGTGCGATAAATCCGGCAACTGTTGTAATGGAACTTCCGATTACAGATTTGAAAGTTGCATTGATGGCATGCGCCATAGCTCTCTCTTTGTCGCCTTCAAATCGTTTCTTGTTTTCCTCGTAACTGTTCAGCAGGAAAATGGAATAGTCCATGGTAACACCTAACTGAAGGACTGCTGTCAGTGCCTGAGTGATATAGGAAATCTGGCCAAGGAAAATATTACTTCCAAGGTTGTATAAAACTGCCACACCGATACACAGAAGGAACAGCACCGGAACTACCAGGGAGTCCATTGCAAGAAGCAGTACTACTAATGAGAGACAGGATGCAATGACAACGTAAATTGGCATCTCTTTCAGTGCGATCTGTTTAATATCTGTAACAATACCGGTCATTCCGCTGACGAAACAGTTCTCAGAAGTAATCTTACGGATCTCTGTTACCGCTTCCATGGAAGTTTCTGATGATGTTGTGTTGTCAAACAACGCGATCATCATTGTTGCATTCCCGTTAAAGAATGCTTCTCTTAAGTCTTTCGGGAGCATTTCTACAGGAACGGAAACATCCAAGACACTGTCATACCATAAAACTTTCTCTACATGATCTACTGCTTCTATTTTCTCTTTCAAAGTAGCTACATCCTTTAGTTCCATATCCTCCACGACTATCATGGAGAACGCTCCCATTCCGAACTGGTCTACCATGATATCCTGGCCCTTAACTGTTTCCAGGGTATCCGGCAGGTAGCTTAATACATCGTAATTGATTCTGGTTGCAGCCATACCGAGATAAGACGGAATCAGTAAAACGATTCCGATGATAATGATCAGTATTTTGTGTTTTGCAATCCACTTTCCTACCTTAATCATCTTTTTCTCCTTTTCTTTTTACTTATTGATACTGTTTAATCATTCTATGACCAACAGTCATTTTTTATCTCATGCATTGTTATATACCAAAAAAAAAAGATAGTCAATAAACATTAGGTGCCATTTGTCCAAAAAATCAGTTTGACTTTTAGTCATTTCTGATTAAAATAGGAAACAGATGAAGTAAAACCAGGAGGGGGTTTTATCATGAGTAAATTAGAAGTAAATAAGAAAAAGAAAAAAGATGCCCTTTTTCACACTGCCTTTGAGCTTTTTACCACAAAAGGGCTTACCAAAACCACAATTTCTGATATCGCTGATCAGGCAGGTGTTGCAAAAGGCACCTTTTATCTGTATTTTAAAGATAAATATGATATCCGGAACAAGCTTGTCTCCCATAAAACAGGGGAGCTCTTTTTCCATGCACATGAAGCACTGAGTCAGACTGAACTGACAGACTTTCAGGAACAGGTACATTTTATTGTAGATTATATACTCACTGAACTGGAGCAGAACCGTACGCTCCTGACTTTCATTTCCAAAAATCTCTCCTGGGGAATTTTTAAAGGTGCTTTCGAGGAAAAAATGCCAGATGAAGACTATCATTTCTATCAGTCTTACCTGGACATGCTTTCTCAGAATAAAACTTCCTACAGGAACCCTGAACTTCTGCTCTTTACCATCATCGAGCTAGTGGGATCCTCCTGTTACAGCTGCATTCTTTACCAGCAGCCTATTTCAATGGAGGAATACCGTCCTTATCTTCACAATGCCATTACCGCTATTATGAAAACCTTTGAGGAACAGTCCTGAGATATTACAGTTCTATGGTTTCCAGATCATCCGGAATCAGAAGATTTCCATTATAATATGGTTTCCCTTCTGCTGTATAAAGTTCCTTGCGTCTGGAAATATTTTTGTCCTCTGTGTGATAGAGGATCAGGTTCTCTGCTCCCAGTTTCTGTGCCAGTTCACAGGCATCTTTTACTGTGGAATGATGTTTCTCATAAGGCTTGAATTTATCTGCCTGGGAATACAGACAGAACGCCTCATGCAACAGCCAGGTACTGTTTACGGCATATTTTTCCTCGCATTCATTATAAGGTTCATCTCCACAGCAGGTCAGTTTCTTTCCATCTGCATATTCCATGCAGAATCCATACTGTTTCGCCTTGGTAGATCTGATATCAAAAAAGGTGGTTTTATGTCCGAGAATACTCTTCTCTTCTCCATCTTTCACTTCGATAAGATATGCCTTTTCTCCAATAAAAGCGGTTTCCTTCGGAGTAAGAAGCATTTCAGACATCTGCCTCAGAAGCCGGATCACCTCGTCATGTGCATAAATCCTGACCTCTTCATCAAACTGTCCTCTTGCCATTCCCTGACAGTACATTCTCAGCATCCAGATAATTCCCAGGAGATGATCTATATGCTTATGGGTAACAAAAATTGTATGAATGTCCTTCCAGCTGATACCTGCATCCTCCAGCTGTTTCAGGATCGTGCTTCCGCCGCCTCCGTCAACCAGAAAATATTCCTTCTCGTCTTCTTCATTTAATGTAAAACATGTATTATAACATTTCGTCACTTTTGCATTTCCTGTTCCCAGTATTGTAAGTTTCATCTGCGGTATCCTCCTGTATGGTTTTTCTGATATTTTCCCTGATGATTTCCAAGTATAGCATATTTTTTTCCTAAAAAAAACTGTTCTGTTTTGCAGTCTCCGCCGGATTATTGTTTATGGTTGCTGTTCATGTACCACAGTTCCGGCAGAGACCCCTTTCTTCCTATTTAGTGCTGCAGCCGCATTCCCTGCAAGATGCTGTACACGGATTATCAAAGGATGGATTAAAAGCATAGAAGTTCTTCGCATCCAGTTCTTCCTGAATGGACCGCAGTGCTTCACCAAATCTCTGGAAATGAACCACTTCCCTTGCGCGCAGGAATTTGATGGGATCTGCAATCTCCGGCATATCCCGCACTACCCGCAGAATATTATCATAAGTCGACCGGGCCTTCTGCTCTGCTGCCAGATTCTCGAACAAATCTGTAATCGGGTCTCCCTTGCTCTGGAACTGGCAGGCATTAAACGGAACCCCTCCTGCTGCCTGCGGCCATACTCCCACTGTATGATCAATATAATAAGGACCAAATCCAGATTTCTCGATTTCTTCCATGGACAGATCCCGGGTAAGCTGGTGAACGATGGTGGAGACCATTTCTAAGTGCGCCAGTTCTTCCGTCCCAATATCATTCAAAACCGCTGCCGCCATCCGGTTCGGCATGGTAAATCTTTGGGACAGATAGCGCATGGATGCGCTGATCTCACCATCTGGGCCACCATACTGGCTCATGATATACTGGGCGATCTTTGCGTTGGGCTGTGTAATGTTTACCGGGTACTGGAGTCTTTTTTCATAATTCCACATATACTATCTGCACGCTCCTTCCTTTTCCCATGGAAACGGCTGTTCCATCCACTTCCAGGTGGCACTTTCCTGCTGGTCCGTGCAGTCAATAGTCAGAGGCCCAAACTTCTCTGCATATTCCTGGAGAAGTTTCCTTCTTTCTTTCACCAGTTCATCACAATACTCCAGTGCCTTTCTGTCGCAGGGATGGGTATCCAGATACAACAGCATATCGTCTACTGCAAAGCTGACTTCATTGATCCTGGAAAGCTGGCTGTTTCTCGAACCTTTTTCATTCATCTGCGCCCACCTCTCTTTCCACAAAACGGTTTACAAAGCTGAGGAAAAATCGTGCCAACACTCAGTCCATAGGAAAGTGTAAAGTTTTCTGTAAATTTCTGGCAGGGCACATATGCCATGGCAGGTTCTAGATATTGTAAATGAGAAAACATCTCATCATTCATTCCTTTTGCTCCAGGCATGACGCAGTCGCACTTCTGCTGTCTGCTGCAGGAACATTCTCTGTCAGGCATTTCATTTATAGTCCGGGGCCGGTTCATGCCGCAAGTACGGTTATACGGTCTGTTACAGGCCCTGCGCATCTGATAATTTTCCATACACAAAATCCTTTCTGTCAAAGCTGTTTCTTTTAATATTTTATGACATATTTTCCAAAAGGTGCGCATACTTAAGGCGCTTATAAGAAATCACAAAAATTTCATATTTACAAATAGATTCAACAGTGCTATAGTATCTTTGCTTTATTATGATGTTAAGGTCAAAAAAGGTTTTTGTAACTAAACGAATATACTTTATAAATGATTTTGAGTACGCTGTTTTAGCTTCAGCGTACTTAAATCTATTATTGGAGGAATTATGCAGATAATTATTATCGGGTGCGGCAAAGTCGGACGCACCCTGGCTGAGCAGCTTCAGGAAGAAGAATCAGATATTACCCTGGTAGATGTATCTTCCACAGTAATCAATTCTCTTCAGGATGACATCGATGCCATGGGTATCGTAGGAAACGGCGCCAGCATTAACACTTTAATGGAGGCAGGCATTGAAAATGCCGATATCCTTATTGCCGTGACAGGTTCTGACGAAATGAACCTTCTGTGCTGTCTCATCGCTCAGAAAACAGGACACTGCCAGACCATCGCCCGTGTCCGCAATCCTATCTACGGAAAGGAGATTGCATTCATTAAAGAACGTCTGGGCGTAACCATGATCATCAATCCTGAACTGGCAGCTGCACAGGAGATTTCCCGTCTTCTACGTTTCCCGTCTGCTATCAAGATCGACACCTTTGCCAAGGGACATGTAGAACTTTTGAAATTCAAAGTTCTTCCGGAATTCGACCTGGATGGAATGACTATTTCCCGAATTACGGAAACCTTGCGCTGCGATGTTCTTTTCTGCGCAGTAGAAAGCCGTGACGCTGTTTCAATCCCCGGCGGAAATTATGTGATCCATGACGGCGATATGGTATCCATTCTGGCATCTCCCATGAATGCTGCCGCCTTTTTCAAAAAGATCGGGCTGAAAACCAACCAGGTAAAAAATGCTATCATCGTCGGTGGCGGAACTATTTCCTATTACCTGACCAAAGCCCTGCTGGATATGAATATCTCTGTAAAAATCATCGAACAGAATGCAGCACGCTGCGAAACCCTCAGTGATCTTCTGCCTGATGCAACCATCATCAATGGCGACGGTACGAACCGTTCTCTCCTTATGGAAGAAGGGCTTCCCAGAGCAGAAGCATTCGTATCCCTCACAAACCTGGATGAAGAAAATGTATTCCTGGCTCTTTTTGCCAAAACGATCTCCAATGCCAAACTGGTTGCCAAAGTAAACCGTCTTGCCTTCGACGACGTGATCGACAATCTGGATATCGGAAGCGTAATTTATCCCAAATATATTACCGCAGACTATATTCTTCAGTATGTACGTGCCATGCAGAACAGTATCGGAAGCAATATCGAAACTCTTTATCATATCCTGGATAACAAAGCTGAAGCATTGGAGTTTGCCATCCGCGAGAATTCACCGGTAGTAGGCATTCCCCTTTCTGATCTGAACCTGCGCAAAAATCTTCTGGTGGGCTACTTAAACCGCAACGGTGTGGTAATGATCCCCCGCGGACATGATACCATCCAGGTAGGAGATACCGTGATCATCGTCACCACCCAGAAAGGACTCCGGGATATTACAGATATTCTCGAAAGGTAAGGAAACCACATTATGAATTATTCCATCATTATTTATATCATCGGATATATTCTGGAGATCGAGGCTGCATTTATGGCACTTCCACTGGTCACTTCCATAATCTACAGGGAAACTTCCGGATATGCTTTTCTCATTACCATCATCCTCTGTCTTGCACTCGGTATTCCGATGACATATAAAAAGTCTTCCAAAAAGGCCTTTTATACCAAAGAAGGTTTCGTGACCGTAGCACTGAGCTGGATCGTATTAAGTATTATGGGTGCAGTTCCCTTTGTGATCAGCGGAAGTATTCCCCACCCTGTGGATGCGCTGTTTGAAACAGTTTCCGGATTTACCACAACCGGTGCCAGCATCCTAACAGATGTAGAAGCACTGCCTCACTGTATACTGATCTGGAGAAGTTTCACACACTGGATCGGAGGTATGGGAGTTCTGGTCTTCATCCTTTCTTTGCTGCCTCTTACAGGCGGTTACCACATGAACCTGATGAAAGCAGAAAGCCCTGGACCATCGGTAAGTAAACTTGCTCCAAAAGTACAGTCTACTGCCAAAATCCTGTATACCATCTACATTGCAATAACACTGATCCAGATCGTATTTCTGCTGATTGGAAAAATGCCTCTGTTTGACACTCTCTGTACTGCATTCGGTACTGCCGGTACCGGAGGTTTTGGTATTAAAGCTGACAGCATGGCAAGTTACAGTACCTACCTTCAGGTAGTGATCACTGTATTCATGATTCTGTTTGGGGTAAACTTTAATGTATATTTCTTTATTCTTACAAAGAAATTTGCTCAGGCATTTAAAATGGAAGAAGTACGCTATTACTTCGCCATTATCGCTATAGCTGTACTGATCATCACCTGCAACATCTACCATATGTTCGGAAGTATTCCCGAAGCATTCCAGCAGGCTGCATTCCAGGTCGGTTCTATCATCACCACTACCGGGTATGCTACCACAGATTTCAATCTGTGGCCCGAAATCTCACGAACGATCCTGGTATTGCTGATGTTTATCGGTGCATGTGCTGGAAGTACAGGTGGCGGTATCAAAGTCTCCAGAATTCTGATCCTGTGTAAAACAGTCCGCAAGGAACTTCACATTTTCCTGCATCCCAATGCAGTAAAGAAAATAAAAATGGATGGCAAAGCCATCCCTCACGAAGTGGTTCGTTCCACTAATATTTTCTTTATTGTATTCGTGCTGATCTTCTCAGGATCTGTATTTCTCATCGCATTTGATGACTTTGACCTGATCACAAACTTTACAGCAGTAGCCGCTACCATCAATAACATCGGACCTGGTTTTGAACTGGTGGGACCAAACGGAAACTTTTCCATGTTCTCCTGCTTTTCCAAACTGGTTCTTACGTTTGATATGCTGGCAGGCAGACTGGAAATCTTCCCCCTTCTCTTATTATTTGTAAGAGATACCTGGAAAAAATTCTGATACCTGAACATCTCACAGACTCAAATCTGTGAGATGTTTTTATTTTTCCCTTTTATTTTCTTTCTTTTTACATTTTGTTCATATTTTATTTACATATTTTGGATATACTATTAATCGGGAAAGGCGGTAAGCCTTTCTTATAAATATTTTTCTTTTTCATACGCGCCGGTACGAAAGTACCGGCCTCCTTCCATTTATGGGGGATTTTTTTATTTCACAGATTTTCTTATCCCCTCATAATCAAATGCTGGAATAAAGCTTTCCCTGGCAGTTTCTCCATCCTGAAAAAATCCATTTTCAATTCCAAGTTCCAATGCAGCATTCAGAACTTTTTCATACTCCCGCTGTGTCACTCTTCGATTCAGTTCCTTAAACTCTTTCTGTTCAAAAACCGGTGTATACTGATTCATAATGCTGATATAGATCTGATTTCCGTAAGTTCTGTGAAGATATTCCAGTACTTTTATGGAATTTCTGGTATGCCCCGGCAGAATCAGATTGCGCACAATCGTTCCACGTCTCATATATCCCTCTTCATCAAACACTGCCGGTCCGGTCTGGCGCACCATTTCTGCAATGGCCGCTGCAGCAGTTTCCGGATAATCCTCTGCCCTGGAATACTTCTCTGCCAGATTACTTTCCGCATATTTGTAATCAGGCAGGTATACCTCCACGTATCCTTCCAGCATCTTCACAGTTTCCACCTTTTCATAGCCGCTGGAATTATACACCACCGGCAGACGCAGCCCCTGTTCCCGTGCCAGGTTAAGCGCGGCAATGATCTGCGGCACATAATGAGCTCCTGTCACCAGGTTAAGATTGGCAGCCCCCTGTTCCTGAAGTTCCAGAAATATTTCAGCCAGCCTGTCTTCTGTAATTTCCAATCCACTTTTTCCTATTGCTATATCACGGTTCTGACAGAAACAGCATCTCAGTCCGCATCCTGAAAAAAACACTGCGCCGGAACCTTTTTTACCGGAAATACAGGGTTCCTCCCACATATGCAGGGCTGCTCTGGCTCCATATATTTCTCCCGGCATTCCGCAGAATCCTCTCCTGCCCTTCGTTCTGTCCACATGACAGTTTCTGGGACATAAAACGCAATCCGTCATGGCTTCCTGTATCTGTGACCTGTCTTCTGTTTCTCTTATCTGCTCTGTTTTCATCTTGTTCCTCTGTCCCCGGTTTCTCACCGTTTCTTTTCTCTTCGTCTATTATACATGATTTCTCTCCGGAATCTATTCATATTTTACAATTTCTTTTTTCAACCGCTTCATGATCCGCTTTTCCAGCCGGGAAATATAGGACTGGGAAATCCCCAGGAAATCTGCTACTTCTTTCTGGGTCTTTTCCGTATCGTCCTTTTTTCCCAGTCCGAAACGCAGACGGATGATGGTCTGTTCCCTGGGAGACAGTTTATTAATCGCTTTTGCCAGAAGGGAAATCTCCACTTCGTCCTCCAGTCTTCTTGATATCACATCCTCATCTGTCCCCAGAATATCTGATAACAGAAGCTCATTGCCGTCCCAGTCTACATTCAGCGGTTCATCTATGGATACCTCCATCCGCGTCTTGCTGTTACGCCTGAGATACATCAGGATCTCATTCTCAATGCATCTGGACGCATAAGTTGCCAGCTTGATATTTTTTACAGGGTTAAATGTATTAATGGCCTTGATCAGCCCAATCGTCCCGATAGAGATCAGATCCTCCACCCCCACACCTGTATTGTCAAACTTTTTCGCAATATATACCACCAGTCTCAGATTATGTTCTATGAGAACAGATTTCGCTTCCTCTGCCTGCTCTGTCCCCAGTTTCTCCAGAACAAATGCTTCTCTCTGCGGCTCCAGCGGTGCCGGCAGAACATCATTTCCGCCAATATAAAAGATTTCTCCTGACCGGTTCATCACCAGTCTTGATACGACCTGAAATGGATAACAACTCATAGATATGCCCCTCCCGTTACAGTAATCTGGAATTCAAAAGTACTTCATATTCCTTACCAAAAGCGGAGGGTTCCAACGCAAATGCAAAAACCGGTCTGTCCACCTGCACCACCTCTGCCGGGGTCTGAATACAAAGTTTCTCCAGTGTGACCGCCAGCAGCATTCCCTGTTCCTTTCCAATACTTTGAAAAGTAACGAAATGAGGCTGAAGCCCTGCAGCCACCGTACCTTGCAGCTCCCCTGGATTCTCTTTCAGGTGTTTTAGCTGATCCGCTGTTTCAGCAGGCAGAAGGTCATATAAAATATCAGGTTTTCCGATGGAAACCGGTTTTCGGGTCACAGAATCCATCAGGAGATTTCCTGAATCATAAAACCCGTAAAAGGATTTACTCCTTCCCCCACAGACCAGTGTTACAGGATAAACATTTTTCATCCGTATTCTTATGGAATCTGCCAGATAAGACCACGCAGAAGCTCCCAGACAGGTCACTGCTGCAAAAAGCACAAAGGCTCTGGCCGTCAGATTTTCGCTCTTTGCTGCCTCCCAGAAACCGCCACATAAAAAAGCCGCCATATAAAGAGTCAGCACCGCTTTTACCAGCAGACTTCCTTTTTTCAGTCCACATCCCACCACCAGCATTCCCACTGCACAGGCTCCATGAAGAAGTATCACTGCCGGAAGAAAACCAGCGGCTGGTACATAAAGAATACAACAGGAAAACAGGGCTCCCAGAAGTGCTCCCAGAAGAGTCCTTCCCCGGCTTTTTCCACACCGGAAGATTTTTCCGGTAAACCGCAGAAGAATATAATCCATCAGGAGATTTGTGACAAATACCACATCTATGTAGATCTCGTAATGCATTCCCTGCCCCCTTCATTATCACAGCAGTAAGTTTCGGATTTCCATCCGGGACTCTGCCGTCTGATCCTTCACTCAGGTAAGTGTTATTCATTATAGGGGATTGGATTTGCAGATTTTGTCAAAACAGCGGACGCCTGTCTTAGAATTTATCGCTGGAAAACGACATAAATTTGCTTTCTTGATTTTTTACATTAAAGTGTCACAGTGGCTTGACATCTCGTCTGTCTCAGAATAAAATGATAGGTAATTTCTATGTTTTACGAGAAATTTTTTATAGATTCTTACGATTGGAGGTCCATGACCATGAAAACAATTACCGGACATACCGGTCTTACTGCTCTTCTGGGCAGTCCGGTTGCACACAGCATTTCCCCTCTGATGCATAACGAAGCCTTCCGTATTCTGGGGCTTGATTACGTATATCTTTGCTTTGATGTAAATGAAGATACCCTTCCTGCTGCAGTAGAAGGATTGAAAACCTGCGGGATCCGCGGATTTAATCTGACTATGCCGAATAAGAATAAGATCGTAGAGCTTCTGGATGAGCTTTCTCCTGAAGCGCAGCTTATCGGTGCAGTAAACACTGTGCTGAATGACAATGGGAAGCTTACTGGCTACAATACAGACGGATACGGATTTATGCAGTCTGTCCGTGATGCCGGACATGACATCACCGGAAAGGCTGTTACAGTGATGGGTGTAGGTGGTGCATCCATGGCAATCTGTGCACAGTCTGCTCTGGATGGTGCCAGTGCAGTTCAGATCTTCGCCCGTCGCACCAGCCGCTATTGGGATCGTACACAGAAATTCGCAGAGAACCTAAGCGCAAAGACAGGCTGTCAGGTATCTCTTCATGATAACGATGACCATACAGCACTGAAAAATGCCATTGATCGAAGCTATCTGCTGATCAATGCCACCTCGGTAGGAATGGTTCCTGATATTAATGATTCTATTATTAAAGACACGGGTCTTTTCCGTCCGGGACTGGTCGTGGCAGATATTGTCTATGAGCCACAGGAGACCAGGCTTTTAAGAGAAGCAAAGGCTGCAGGATGTCAGACCTTTAACGGCATGTATATGCTCCTTCACCAGGGTGCCAAGGCATTTAAAATCTGGACAGGACAGGAGATGCCTGTAGAAGTGATCCGTGAGAAATATTTTTGTCTGTAAACAGTAAAACAGCGGAAGAGGGGGATTTTCCTCTCTGCCGCTGTTTTTATAAATTTCCTATTATTTTATCTTTTATGATTGCCAGAATTTCCCTGGGAATATAGATTAGCAGTCTCCAGGAACGATATCTGGACGGAATGGGATAAATTTCCCTGCATCCGCATTTCCTGCCAATAGCAGTGCCACGGAAAACATGAAAATGATTGGTGACTACTCCTACTGAATGATCCAGTCCGATCAGATCCAGACTGAATTTCAGATTCTCCGCTGTACTGGTGGATCTTTCCTCCAGTATCAGGCGTTCTCCCTTTATCCCACGCTCTGTCAGGTAATGATACATTGCCTGCGCTTCCGTAATTGCCTCACCAGTTCCTTTTCCACCGGACAATACCGCCTTTGTCTCCGGATTCTCCTGAAGATACTGCAATGCCCTCCTGGTTCTTTCCAGAAGGGCAAGTGTAAGCCGGGTTCCCTCTACATGGGCACCCAGTACGATAATATATTCCAGCCTGGGGATATTACGCATTTCTTCCGCAGCAATATTTATATTTCTTGCCGCTTCCGCATGGACACGGATCATTACGTCCGATCTTATGTGCTTTTACAACTGTACCAGATTTCTTCTGTTCCAAGTAAAGTTCTTTCTTCTTCTCAGGTGTGAAGATTGCATCCCACTGTGGCAGTTCATAGAGCCAGTCAGCTCTTGCATCTACCATGTTCTTATAAAGGAGCTCTTTGTCAAAGCAGAGAGATACTTTCGTATTCTCGTCCATTGTCTCGATCGGGTTCTTGATTTTCAGACTGTCATTGATTCCATCCAAGAAACCTACCATAGTCAGAACATCCTGTCCGTATTTCTCAGCCAGTTCTTTAACTGTACCGGTAACTACTTCATCCGGATTGGTAAGAAGCTGTTCATAAATTCCCTTTTCAATATTAAAATAATTAGCCCAGAATCTCTGAAGCTTATTACGGTCTGCCTGCTGGTCATAGGCGATGGAACGCCACTGCTCTAAGATTGTTTTATCGCTCATTTCCTTAATCCTCTTTTCCAATATTTCATAGGTATTATGTTCCCACAAGTGTATTTATTATATCATCTTTTTCATAAAAATACAAATCTTATTGTTTGTATTTTTGGTGAAATTTATGGTTTTTCTTTATTTTATACCCATTTTCTCAAGGTCTGCCGCTGCCTGTTTGAAAGAATGGAACTGAATGGCATGAATTCCTGCCTTTCTGGCAGCCTCACAGTTTTCTGCCCGGTCATCCAGAAATACAGATTTCTCCGGATTCAGATGATATCTGCTGATCAGAGTCTGATAGATATCCGACTCCGGCTTGATCTGCTTCACTTCGCAGGAAAAAACAGCTCCGTCCACATATTTCAAAAATGTCAGCTTGTAACGGGTTTTCCGCAGGGTATCTGTGGCATAATTGGATAAAATATAAATATAATAACCTTTTTCTTTCAGATACTGTACCCAGGTGTCTGCGTAATCGGTTTTATGGATTGTTTCGTCAGAGCGGCGCATCAGCTCTCTGATATCTGCCTCATATTCCGGTGCTTCCTTTACCATCTGGTTCACATAGTACACTTCATTATGGGTACTTCTGTCGCGTTCATTCCAGGTATTGCTTAAAAACACTGTTTTCGCAAGTTTCTCACGTTCCTCTGCCGGAAAACCAAAGCTGTCCAGATAGGTTTCCCAGTCATATTTCACCAGTACCTGTCCTACGTCAAAAATAATATTCTCCACTTCTGAATTCACCGCCTTTTTATTTTTGTTCAGTATCCTGTAAACCATCCACATAGCATATAAGAGAATGGGCAATGCTATGGCTGCACCCAAAGATGCGCGAAACCAGTTTCCTGCGACCTCACCTCTTCCGAAAGCAAATACCATAGGAAGGCAGAATACCAGAATTATCAGGATGATAGCAGCCCAGGCTCCTGCACGTTTAAATTTATTGTTTTTCATCGTTTCCCTTTCTGTGCGGAATATTTCTTTAAAAAAGACGCGCCGGAGAAAACTCCCCGGCGCAGATTCGTCTTATTTATTTCTGTAGATGATGTCATCTCTTCCCGGACCATTGGAAATCATGGTGATCGGGAATCCGATATGTTCTTCTACGAATTCGATATATTTTTTGCAGTTTTCCGGAAGATCTTCGTAATTCTTAATTCCACGGATATCACATTTCCATCCTGGAAGCTTTTCGATTATCGGTTTCGCTTTCTCAAGCTTCACAGTAGTCGGGAAATCAGTAGTGATCTCTCCGTCAATATCATATGCAGTGCATACCGGAATCTCATCCAGATATCCCAGAACATCCAGAACTGTAAAGGCAACGTCCGTAGTTCCCTGCATACGGCATCCGTACTTGGAAGCAACACAGTCAAACCATCCCATACGTCTCGGACGGCCTGTAGTAGCACCGAATTCACCGCCATCACCACCGCGTCTTCTCAGCTCATCTGCCTCATCTCCGAAGATTTCGGATACAAAAGCACCTGCTCCTACTGCACTGGAATAAGCCTTGCATACTGTAACGATCTGTTTGATCTCATACGGAGGAATACCTGCTCCTACTGCACCGTATCCTGCCAGTGTAGAAGAAGAAGTAACCATCGGATAGATTCCGTGATCCGGATCCTTCAGAGAACCAAGCTGACCCTCTAACAGAACTTCTTTACCTTCTTTTAATGCATTCCACAGATACAGGGAAACATCACATACATATGGCTCTACCATCTTCTTGTATTCCATCAGTTCTTCGAAAAGCTTGTCCGGATCAAGAAGAGGTTTATGATACAGATGTTCCAGTGTGATATTCTTGGTTTCGCATACACTCACAAGTTTCTCTTTCAGATGTTCTTCATCGAAAAGTTCACTTACCTGGAAACCGATCTTCGCATATTTGTCAGAATAGAACGGTGCGATACCTGATTTGGTGGATCCGAAAGATTTACCGCCCAGACGCTCTTCCTCATACTGATCGAAAAGGATGTGATAAGGCATAACCATCTGTGCTCTCTCAGAGATCAGAATCTTCGGAGCCGGAACGCCTCTGCTTACCACTTCATTGTACTCTTTGAAAAATACAGGGATATTCAGGGCAACCCCGTTTCCGATCACGCTTGTTGTATGGTCATAGAACACACCTGACGGAAGAGTATGAAGCGCAAATTTACCATAATTATTTACAATTGTATGGCCTGCATTTGCACCACCCTGAAATCTTACAATAATGTCTGCTTTCTGAGCAAGTGTATCGGTAATCTTGCCCTTACCTTCATCACCCCAGTTAGCACCAACAACTGCTTTTACCATAACTTTAATTCCTCCTGCTTAATAAGCTGAATTTTATATTATACATTAATTTCTGCCTTGATTCCCAGCATCTCTTTATGAGAATCCAGGATTGGCTGAACTACCTGACTTACAAATCTCTCGGTCTGTTCTTTCGCACGTCCTGTGTATTTCGCAGGATCCATGGATTTCTGCAGTTCTTCCAGAGTAAGGTTGAATGCAGGGTCTGTCGCGATCAGTTCCAGAAGGTTATTATCTTTACCTTCTACCTTCACTGTCTTACCGGCTTCCATAGAAAGCTCACGGATGCGTTCATGAAGTTCCTGACGGTCTCCGCCTGCCTTTACAGCATCCATCATGATATTCTCGGTAGCCATAAACGGAAGCTCTGCCAGCATATGTTTCTCGATGACTTTCGGATAAACCACAAGGCCGTCTACCACATTCAGACACAGATCCAGGATTCCGTCAATAGCCAGGAATCCTTCCGGAATGCTCAGGCGTTTATTCGCAGAATCATCCAGGGTTCTCTCGAACCACTGTGTAGCGGAAGTGATCGCCGGATTCAGGGCATCTACCATTACATATCTGGAAAGGGAAGCAATACGCTCACTTCTCATCGGATTTCTCTTATATGCCATAGCAGAGGAACCGATCTGGGATTTCTCGAAAGGCTCTTCCACTTCTTTCAGATGCTGAAGAAGGCGGATATCATTGGACATCTTATGAGCACTTGCTGCGATTCCTGCGAGTACATTCAGTACACGGGTGTCTACCTTACGGGAATAAGTCTGTCCGGATACAGGATAGCACTCCTTGAATCCCATCTTCTGTGCGATCATCGGATCGATCTTATCGATGGTCTCCTGATCCCCCTCAAAGAGTTCAAGGAAACTTGCCTGTGTTCCTGTTGTTCCCTTGGAACCAAGAAGTTTCATTGTGCTTAACACATATTCCAGGTCTTCCAGATCAAGAAGAAATTCCTGGGTCCAGAGTGTGGCACGTTTTCCCACTGTAGTAGGCTGTGCAGGCTGGAAATGTGTGAAAGCCAGTGTGGGCTGTGTTTTATATTTATCTGCAAAAGAAGCAAGCTCTGCAATTACATTGACCAGTTTCTTACGTACAAGCTTCAAGGCTTCTGTCATAACGATAATATCAGTATTATCACCTACATAACAGGAGGTAGCTCCCAGATGGATGATTCCTTTCGCTTTCGGACACTGCACTCCATATGCATATACATGGGACATTACATCATGACGCACCTGACGTTCACGTTCCTTGGCAACCTCATAATTAATGTCATCTGCGTGAGCCTTCAGCTCATCGATCTGCTCCTGTGTAATGTTAAGACCAAGTTCCTTCTCTGTCTCAGCAAGAGCAATCCAAAGTTTTCTCCATGTGCGGAATTTCATATCCGGAGAAAAAATATACTGCATTTCTTTACTTGCATAACGCTCTGATAAAGGACTTACATATCTGTCTGTACTCATTATTCACTCTCCTGTTTTTTCTTATAGAAGTCAGGTAAAATATTATGATATTTTCCATAACCGCTATTAGGTTGATTATATCCTTTGAAATTATATAACATCATTCCCCTAAAAGCAACCACAAAAAGCCTATCCCTGATGGAATTTTCCAAGAAACTCCTTCATTCGCGCATGTTCTGATGCAAATACTTCCTGTGAGGTTCCCTCCACTGCGATCAGTCCTTTGTCCATAAAGATGATATGGTCTGAAATATCTCTGGCAAAAGTCATCTCATGAGTAACAATTACCATGGTAATGTGCTCTGCTGCCAGATCCTTGATAACCTTCAGGATCTCTCCTGTCAGCTCCGGATCCAGGGCGGAAGTAGGTTCATCGAAGAACAGGATCTTCGGATTCATGCACAGAGCCCTTGCAATGGAAACTCTCTGCTGCTGGCCCCCTGATAACTGGAACGGATAAGCATTCTCCCTGTCTGACAGCCCCATCTGTTTCAGCAGGACTCTGGCCTGGGTATAAACTTCCTCTTTCTTTCTTTTCTGTACCCGGATCGGTGCATCTGTAATGTTCTTTAATACGGAGAAATGGGGAAACAGGTTAAAGTTCTGAAATACCAGTCCCACATCCCCCTGTTTGATGATCTCACCGCTGTCCGGTGTCTCAAGTCCTGTGGCACACCGAAGCAGGGTGGACTTGCCGGATCCGGAGGGACCGATGATACTTAATACCTCTCCCTCTTCTACTTCAAGTGAAATATCCTTCAGCACCTCAAGACTGCCGAAGCTCTTTTTTATGTGCTTCATTTCAAATAATTTCATAAAACATTCCTCTCAACTCCAGAGCGTATTTGAAAAATCATTCCCGCAATCTGCAGAAAGCCTTTCTCAAACATGCTCTACCGGTAATAGTTCAGCTTCTTCTCGATCTTGTCCATGACAATGGCAACGATCAGGTTAAATACAAAATAAAATACTGCTGCGATCACAAAAGGCATCATGGTAGTCTGCGCACTTGCGATCTGCTTGGCAATGGTAAACATCTCTGCTACCGCTACAACGAAAGCCAGCGAAGTATCCTTGACCAGTGTGATGACTTCATTTGTCACAGACGGAAGGATGCGTTTCACTACCTGCGGAAGGATGATCCTGAAAAAGGTCTGCGCCTTACTATATCCCAGGATCTTCGCAGCCTCGTACTGTCCTGTGGAAATTGATTCAATACCACCTCTGTAAATCTCTGCAAAATAAGCAGCATAGTTGATGCTGAACGCAATAAATACTGCGATCAGGCTGTATCCCATGGAAATGCGGATACCGAAAATAAAATATGGTCCGAAATATACAACCATCAGCTGCAGCATCAGAGGTGTTCCACGCATAATGGAAATGTATGCTGACACGATTCCCCTGATCACCGGATTTTTGGACATTCTGCCGAAACAGATCAGCAGTCCCAGAGGCAGTGAAAACACCAGTGTCACTACAAAAATTTCTACTGACACTACCATACCGCCGGCAAGCTGCTGGAGCATTACACTTAAAGACATGTCTTTTCCTCCTGAAAAATTTTTCTCCTGTACAGTAAGAAAAGAGGGTGCACATAAAATGTACCCTCTGTTTCTTTTTATAATCCGGAAAGGCTTTATCCTTTCCTCTTGTATGTTTTATTCTGCTTTTGTTTCTTCTGCTGTATCATCTGCTTTTTCTTCGGAAGCATCATCTGCTGTCTCATCTTCGGCAGCGTCTTCCTTCTCTGCGTCTTCGTCACCGATGCAGAGCATATCAGCAACTTCATATTTCTCAGCCAGCTTGTCTACTTCTCCGGCATCATAAAGTTTCAGGACTTCAGCCCATACAGTATCCTTCAGATCATCATTGCCTTTCTTGAATCCAATTCCATACTGCTCACTCTGGATCGGCTCGTCAAGAATAATGTATTTACCCTCTTCTCTCTGGGAAAGCTGATACTTCGCAACTCCGATATCTACTGCAATGGCATCAGCCGCACCGGAATCCAGGTTCATGAATGCGGTGTTGTAATCCGGGTTCTCTGTAAGGGAACCGAAGCTTGCTGTAAGATCCTTATTATCATCACTGTTTAATGCATCCAGTGCTGCAGAAGCTGCCTGAACGACTACGTTCTTTCCTGCCAGATCATCCAGCTTCTCAATCTTTGAATCGGCAGCAACTACCATTACCTGCTCATTGTTCAGATATGGGTCCGACCATGTATAATCATCTTCACGTCCGTTGATGGTAAAGCCATTCCAGATGCAGTCAATAGAACCGGAATTCAATTCCATATCCTTGGAATCCCAGTTAATAGGCTTCTTTACAAGTTCCCATCCCAGATTGTCACATACTTCCTGTGCCAGATCCAGGTCGAAACCTACATAGTCTCCGTTGTCATCCTTATATCCGAAAGGCGGATACTCCGCATCAAATCCTACTGTTAATGTTTTATTCTCAGCGTCTGCATATACGGAAACAACGCCTGCCATCATAGAAGCTGCCATTGTACCTGCCATGATTACTGCTAATGCTCTCTTCTTCATGATAAACTCTCCTCTTTATCTGTTTTGTTGTTTACCACATAGTCACTCTACCATGTGAAAGTATGTGTTAATCCTAACACATGGATCTGTAGCTGTCAAGCATAAGAATCCGGTTTCTTTCAGGATCCGGTACTTCTGTGATAATCTCTGGCCAGTTTTTCAAGCATGACATCCAGACTGTCTGTTTCTGCCTGTTTCTCAGGGATCTTCGAGAAATGGTTCAGTGCTTCACGAATTTCTGATCTTAATTCTTCACTGATCTTCAGTTCTTTCAGGCGATGGGCATATTCCTCTTTACTGCGGATGCTACGGTATGCCAGAAGATATGCTTTCAGTGCTTTTTCATTCTCTGTGCCTGAACGGCTGTATGCATTCCAGAAACATTCCATGGCTTTTTCCATCTGGAAAAGATAACTGTAGGCACAGCCCAGATTGTACATGATCCGGGCTTCCAGTCCGTCCCGTTCTTTACTGAAATCCGTCTGATCCAGCAGTTTCTGATAAACGCGGATCGCATTTACATACATCCCGTTCTCTACCAGTGCATCTCCTTTTCTTTTTTTTCTGATGGCTGTACTTTCTTTATTCAGTTCTGTAAGCCGGCCATTCAGCGCTTTCAGTTCCTCATAGGTCAGATAATTGATCTCCTTGAACACAGGGTACAGGATCTCTTCTGCTCCTGCCTCCCTCTCCATTGCCTGGCGCAGCTTTGATGCCAGCTGGGTAAGTTCCAGCTCCTCTGCCAGCCATTTGCACAGATCTTCATTGATGATCGTCTGATCCACCAGATAAAGGTTATGATACAGATAATAGCAAAGTTCTTCTATGGTATAAATATTGGTACTGATACTCTCTACGAAATAGGGATGCTCTGCCTTCTTTGTCTGACATAAAATATATCCACTCATCCTCTCGTCTCCTTTACCATTCTACTGTCTCTGTCCAGACCTTACCGCTGGACGGAAACATTTCCCCGAACCCCAGATCCTTCACCGTTACCCTGCATTCTTTCTGGGATACATACTGAAGTTCCAGTGACAGCCTTGTAGTCTTATTGGGACGGGGTGGAATTCCCGGCAGCATCATGCCTACCCGTCTTTTCTCCGGATTCTCAAAAGTGCTGATAGTAAATACCAGTTCTTCCGTGTTATCCAGGATCAACTCGCAAGATGCCTTGCAGTCATACCAGTTGTTTCCGGCCTGAATCAGTGGATAATATGTGGGGGAACCCATCACTCTCATTTCCATTCCCACATCTGCCATGACCAGAGAATCACTTAAGAAACGATATCCCTTCAGTGATTTATCCTCCAGTCTTTCTTTGCCTGCTTCACAGGCGCCTCTGGCAAACAGGTTATTTCCATAATATACCTTGCGTTTCTGATAACACAGAAGCTTCACAGACTGCACTGCCCAGTCCTGAGAAAAGCCCTCTCCTGTGATCTGAATGCTGGAATACAGATCTTTTCCCAGTGTCTTCTGGGCGAAGCGATAAAACTCTGTATCTCGTTCCTCTTCCTCCATGGGAAGTTCTGTCTCCACCGGATCTTCCAGTTTCACCAGTACCGGTCTGGTACCGCCGTTTAGTGTTAATTTACGGAATATCACTTTCTCAGGGGTAAATGCATACCAGGCTACACTGCGGTTCCAGATCTCTTTCTTCTGGGAGAGCACATAATAATAGAAACTCTCTGCATAATCCTGGAGCATATATTTATCATTGGGAAATCCCAGGCTCTCAAAAGCCTTCTGGAAATTCTCCACCTGAATATCTCCAAGTTCCGGAAGTGTAACGATCACGCATTTCGTATTTTTTACCAGCTCAGTGATCCCCAAGAACTTAAGCATTCCGTTCAGAAACTGTGCCAGAAGTCCCCAGGGTTCAGTTTCTGTCCCTGCAACCATGACTTTCTCCCGTTTCTGACAGATCCCGTAAAGGTCATCGATCATGATCCCGCCTTTTTCCCTGGCAAAATATTCAGCTTCCAGTCCTACACAGTAATCCTTCTGTTCCACTCTCCGACAAAGACAGGTAGGCGCTTCATACTGGCTGCCTCCGACCTTCATGGACAGAGAACGAGGTTCTCCGGCCTTTCGGTCATAATAACAAATCTGGGAATGCTCTTTTCCAAAATCAATTCCCACTATCAAATCACGGATTTCGTTCATCTGTTCCTCCTGTCCTTACTGCTCGTCTGATTCCTTTTCGATCACAAACATCTCTTCCACATACTGCTCCTGGCGGAGATATTTTTTCACCTGTTTTAAAACTTCCTGTTCTTTATCCAGTCTGCGTGCAGAAAGCATCTGATTGATCAGCTGATACCTGCTCACCGGGATTTCCTCTACCTTGTTCATGATGATCACTCTCTCCTGGGTCTGGTGAACCTTTCCGTTCACTTCGGTCCGGAAATAGTACCTGAGGGATTCCCCGTAAAACAGCGTAAAGGTTTTCATAAATATTCCTTCATATAAGTTATGCAGAGGTTCTGTCTGATATTGCAGTTCTCTGCCAAGTCCCGTATCCAGCGCATAGTACAGTGTTACCCTGGCCGCCGGATCTGTATGGTACTCCACGAAGGTCTTATCATCTAACTGATACTGGGTTTTCAGCTGTGCAGGAAGTCTTCTGAAAAATGCAAACTGAAGATCTTTCTTCATGCATTTCTGCAAAATCTCCTGCTCCATTGCAAACTGTTCCTCAGACAGATCTTTATCCCTGGAAAGGGATTCAAACAGCGCCAGCCTGCAGATGAAATTCACAGGCCATTTCTGTCTGTATGCAGTTTCCAGCTCATTTCTTACGAAAATGCTCATAGGATATTCCCGTACAAATACTCCATATGAGATCTGGGTAAGATATGCGCCGATGATATATTCCTTTCCCGCATGTTTCACATAGTCTTCCAGGATCTTCTCTCCGTCCTTGCGGTAATCAGAAGTAAACATCAGAATGCCCAGCAGTTTCTCCTCGAAATCATAAGTATCCATTTCAAATCCCCGGGCACTTTTCCATACAGCCAGCAGGTCATCTACAGGGCCATAGCGGTAATCCATCAGGTATTTCAGGATCACTTCGTCATATTTACCCATACGGTAAACATCCGATGCCAGCGCCAGCAGTTCTTCATCCTCTGCCATATCACAGCGGATCAGCATTCTGCTTGTAAGTTTCAGAAGACTTTCTATACTGAGTCCTTCATATCCCAGTTCCGAGATCACAGACATGGCCTGTACGTACAGCCCTCTTTCAATAAGGAGTTTCAGAAGTCCGGTGCGGTCTACCGCCGCATAGGCTCTGTAATCCATCTCCTTCAGATAATCATCCAGATCTTCCCCTCTGACATTCTCCCCGTAGTATTTCAGAAGTTTCTTCCTGATATCCTTCTGATATTCCGGTGAAAATTTCTCATCCTGTGGAATCCTGCGAAAAATATCCAGCCCCCTGCGGTCAGGTTCCGTACTTTCACAATAATGGAGGATCAGTCCTGTATCTTCTGCTTTCTGCTCCAGCGCATGATCCACCATCTCCCGCTCATCGAACAGTTTCTTTACATTATAATCCACAGTAGAACAGTAGCGTCTCTGCTGATTATCCTGAAACAGTATCACAGCATCCCCTGTATAGATTCGCGGATATGCGATCCCATGAATGCACGGATATTTTTCCTCACTCTCCAGCTGTTCATGGCGCACAATGATCCACCGGATCTTCTTATCATCGCAGTACAGCCTGTTTGTAAACATCTTTCCGGCGATCAGTTCTGCCTGTCTCCGGTTCTTAGGACAGCTTAAAAATTCCTGATACAGTACTGCATAATTCTCATTCATTTTCCCCTCATTTGCCTTGCGCATGGCAAAGATCTTCATATGATCTCTGTAGTCATGGTAAGTCTGAGGCTGTTTCTCTTTATTATTTATGATACTTGCATAAATAAAGGCTTTTTTATCATCCCCGAGGGAAGTATTATTATACGTAAAATACATCAGCAGAGTCTTGGGCAGTTCTCTCTGATAAGAAGTGTCCATAGTCTCCACATAATATTCATACAGCCTGGTCAGACGAAGACCATGTTCCACTGCCAGTGAAAACCAGCGGAAATATTCCGGCTCTCTGGGATTTCCCAGCATGATATAACGGCAGATCGCTTCCAGGGTATCGTCAGAAGGAAACGCCTCATAGCCCATGGCCATGGCACGGTACATGCTTCTGTTAAATTCCCTTTCATATCCTGTGAGATAGGCAAAACGCATGATCAGTTCCTCTTTAAGGATCCCTTCTTTCCCTGCAAGGAGAAATACCTGTGCCCAGAAACTGCTCATTCTGTGAAGCAGGGACATATCCTGACTGATATATTTCCATGCTTCCAGATAAAGAAGAGGATTCCTGCAGCCTTTCTCAAACTGTTCTTCCAGCATAAATACAGTTCTGGAAGGTGACTGTGTAAGCTCTCTGTCTGTCTGAAGCCTGATCCAGAAGAGAAGGAAGCTGTCTTCTTTCTGCATATAAAAATTTCTTAATCTTCTGACAGCATGTTCTGTGTTTTTATACAAGCCGGTCAGCATGCAAAGATACAGATAAGCTCCTGCATATTCCGGGTCTTCCTTATGGAAGGATTTATTGCGCAGACTCTTCAGGATCTCTACTGCCTGTTCTATATTTTTCTCTGTATCTCTATTCTCTTCTGTATCTGCATTTCTTTCTGTCCCTGCTTTTCCTTCCATATAAGAAAGATAAGCTTCATACATCTGATATTCCGGTGCTTCGCATCCTTCCTCGCGAAGCTGGTTCAGCAGAAATCTGCCGCTGCTGACCCAGGTCTTAAGTTCCATCCTGCCGCAGGAATATTCCAGAAAATCTTTCAGCAGTTCCAGCTTCATTTTTTTCTCATGAAGCCCTGTTCTGAGCTGTACCTGTGGTTCCTGTGATGCAGTGATCTGATATACCAGTTCCTGATAGGGACTTTTTACCACAACCTCACCAAACTGTCTGCCGTGGGTGAGTTTCTCCTTATGGATCACATATTCCACCTGATAATAACTTCCAATGAAATCATCATCCATTACCACTTTCTTCGATACTTCCAGGAAATCTCCCTTCGTCTCGATGTCCAGCCTGAGATGTCCCCATCCATCCCTCTGTACAGGGAAAGATTCGCGAACGGATTCCCTGATATCATAGAAACTGCTGCTGTCTGTCTTTAATGAAATGTGCACCGGTTTCTTTTTCCCTGTGCTGATGAGAAATTCTTCCAGATGCTGAAAGGTGACCGGCTGTCTAGAAAGTCCTTTATAAAGAGCCATCTGTTTCTTATCTTTCTGATCCAGAAGCTCACGAAACCTGCTGTCTGTAAAAAGACGGTACGCTTCCCTGAAATCATCTTTCGCAATATTTACAAAAGAATCCAGGTCTGTTACCTTTCCTGCCACACTTTTTATTTCTTCTTTCTGTGCACGGATCACGAAAGGAAGCTTGTATTCTCCGATACTGGTGGTAAAGCAAAGCCATCCTTCATGCTTCTCCCCGGGGCGCATACCGCTGCCGTCCACACCGTACTGCAGGCGCACGGTAGTTCCGGAAAATTTATCCATCCCCGGCACTACACGGCGGTTCGAAGAGGTGATATATCCACGGATCCTGTGATTGTCCTCTGTGCCGAAATACAGTTCTCCCCTGTACACATCTCCGGCCTTCACCGTAACTTCGATCTTCTCCTGAGAAAACAAGAGCTGCGGCTGTTCATATTCAAATTTTCCATTTAAGAGTTCTTCAATCTTCTTTTTCAAAGTCGTTCACCTTATATCCTTGCTTATCCATAAATTTTGCTCATTATCTTCTGATTATACACCACAAACCCATTCCGCGCAATAAAGGTCGAAAAATTCCGGACCGGATCTGCCAGCTGGCAGATCCGGTGCATACTTGTTGGCCGTAAGCTCCAGTGAGTCACCGGTCCAGCTCTGCGGACTGCACTGGAGGGGAGAACTTTTTCTTCAGGATGCTTATCCGGATGAGGCATGGCAGGTTCCTGCGAGCTGGAAATTTTCCCTGAAAGACCAGTTGATGTATCTGCTGATCTTTTATCTCTGGACAGACTGGCTGTGATCTTTTTTTCTGACTTTTTCTGTTTTTCATTGCACAATTTCATTATATTTTGTATAATTTAATTATCATTATACATTCAGGGAGGGTTTTATGGGGAAAAGAAAAAGTCTGTCTGTAATCCTGCTTCTTATGGCTGTCTGCCTGATTTTTTTACTGCCTGTTAATGTACAGGCTGCTTCTAAGCTGCGCAGTAAATTCGATCATAAGGCAAGCGGCAACATTTACTACTATGACAAAAAGGGGAAAACTGTCAAAGGGCTGGTGAAGATCCGCGGGAAGAAATATTATTTCAATGAGAAGGGAATTCAGCAGAATGGCTGGCAGAAGATTAAGGGGAATTATTATTTCTTCCAGATCAGAAATGGTTCTTATGCATATATGGTGACCAACCGCCGTGTGAACAATATCTATCTGGATAAGAATGGCAAAGCCAAATATAACAGCGAAGAGCTGCGGAAACTGAAGATCATGGTCATTGCCAACCAGGTGATGAGACAGGTTACCAGAAGAAATATGTCCAAACCTGAGAAGCTTTGGAAATGTTATCTTCGTGCTGTAAATTATAATTACGGAGGCGGCGGCAATGATTACGATTTCCGGTATTATTATTCCAACTGGGATGTGAGTTACGCAGAAGATATGTTTTACCGTGGTGCCGGTGACTGCTTCGCTTTCGCTTCTGCCTTCGCTTATCTGGCCAATGCCATTGGTTCTTTTGATGCGAAGGTGATCTCCTCCGGCGGCCATGGCTGGGCTGAGATTAAAGGAAAAGTCTGTGACCCTAACTGGGCGAAGGTTACCGAACAGACGGAGCGTTATTACCGTATGGATTACGGATTAAGCGGCGTAGACGGACGGCCCTATTACCGCGGAAACAGGGCTTATGTAATCACGATCTGATCCGGGTCAAAAATTAAAGTTTCGGAAGTTCCCGTACATGGGGCTCTCCGAAACTGGTTTCGCATCCTCTGAAACTTCTATTTTCACGGATTCCCCGGGATTTATTACTGCAATTGGCATCTGTACTCTTTGTTCTCTGCAAATGCTACCAGGCTTTCCAGGCCGCAGTGGACCATGCTGACTACTGCCTGTTCTGTGTAGAATGCCATGTGCTGGGTCATGATGACGTTCGGGAACTGACGGAGGTAGGCCATGTCTTTATTTTTGATAATGTCAGTTTTCCGGTCGTGGTGATAGATGCCGTTTTCGTTTTCAAATACATCCAATGCCAGTGCACCGATCTGTTCGTCTTCGATTCCTGTTGTGATATCTGCAATGTTCATTAATTCTCCACGGGCGCAGTTGATGAGGATTACGCCTTTTTTCATTTTCGAGATTGTGCGTTTGTTTACCATATGGTAGGTTGCATCATTTAATGGAGTGTGGAAAGAAATGATGTCACATTCGGAATAGATGGTGTCCATGTCTACATATGTTGCATACTTCTTTACATTCTCGTCTTCATGTCTGGAATGTGCAAGGAGTTTACATCCGAAGCCGGACAGATTCTGGATCACTGCTGCTCCGATCTTGCCGGTTCCTATAATCCCTACAGTCATGTCATGGAGTTCTTTTCCGATAAGGCCGTTCAGGGAATAGTCGTTGACGTTGATCCTGTATAATGCAGGCTTGTAGTTACGCAGAGTCATGAGAATTAACATTACCGTGTATTCTGCTACTCCATGAGGTGAATACGTTGCATTGCTTACACGGATTCCTGCTTCTGCCGCTGCTTTTAAATTTACATGATTATAGCCGACGGTTCTGGTAGAATACCCTTTCACACCGACATTCTTTAATGCTTGACAGACTTTTTCATCAATAATACTCTGACCCAAAGTAGTAACACCTGCTGCTCCCTCTGCAAGATGCACGGTATCAAGAGTCAGTGGCTCTGCAGTAGTGACCAGTTCATCTATTCCAAGTTTGCCAGCAAGTTTTTTCATGATTTCCGCTTCGTCTTCTCTTACTTCATATGCTACAATTTTCATATATACCCTTACCCCCTTAGTAATTCTCTTCTATCTGCGTGTCTTACACTTTTCCTTTATGCTCATAGTCCTGTCAAATATATCTTAAAATTTATAATACGTGATGCGCAGGGAAAAATCAATCCCTGCCTATAAGTATTAAAAAGCTTACATTGACTTTTTCATCGTTATATAGTATTATTTAATACAGTTCAAAAAAATACTTTTTTTAAAAAAGAGGTGAACCTATGCTATGACTCCATCTACATTCATAACTTTTTTTCATGATGCACTCAGTGCTTATAATAAAATGTGCGAACCTATTCTTCATGAGTTTGATATCCCACAGGTTTCTTTTGATATTTTAATGTTTCTGAAGAATAATCCGGATTTATGTACTGCCCAGCAGATTAGTGAATTTCGAAATATAAAAAAGAATCTGGTTTCTGTGCATGTGGATAAGCTGGTAGCTGCAGGTTATCTGCAAAGGGGAACTGTTGCCGGGGACAGGCGGAAAATCTTGCTTTCCTGTACGGAAAAAGCGAAACCAATTCTTAAAGCAGGACTTAAAATGCAACAGGATTTTAATCAAAAACTAATACTCAATATTCCGAAAGAGTACATGAGTATTTACAAAGAGATCATTGATTCTATGGCAGCTAATGCACGCCAAATGATGAATGAATAATCAATAGATTTCCATATCACTCATTGCTTTTCACAATTACAACTGGAAATTCTCTTGATTCATTAAAAAGTTCAAAAAAGGGAGGGTACGTCCATGCAGGACAATAAAAATTTTCTGGGTACGGAGCCTGTTGGAAAGCTTCTTTTGAAGCTGTCCATTCCAACGGTGATCGCCCAGCTTATCAACATGCTTTACAACATTGTAGACCGAATTTATATCGGCCATATCCCGGGGGAGGGAAGTCTGGCACTTACCGGTGTAGGAGTCTGTATGCCGATCATTATGATCGTTTCCGCTTTTGCAGCACTGGTCAGTTCCGGTGGTGCACCAAGAGCTTCTATTTATATGGGAAAACAGGATAATGACTCTGCTGAGAATATATTAGGCAACTGTTTTAGTCTCCAGATCATTATTTCTGTTATCCTGACAGCAATCCTGCTGATCTGGGGGAAAGATTTATTACTGACGTTCGGTGCCAGTGAAAACACGATCAGTTATGCGGTAGATTATATGAATATCTACGCTTTCGGTACACTCTTTGTACAGTTAACTCTTGGTATGAATGCATTTATCACTGCGCAGGGATTTACAACCATTTCCATGGTGTCTGTCCTGATTGGTGCTGTCTGCAACATTACCTTAGACCCGATCTTTATCTTTGCTCTTCATATGGGTGTAAAAGGTGCAGCACTGGCAACCATTATCTCTCAGGCGATTTCCACAATCTGGATTGTCCTGTTTCTCTGCGGTAAAAAGACACAGCTTCACCTCAGAAAAAGATATCTGCGTCTGGCACCGAAGGTGATTCTCCCATGTGTCGCACTCGGACTTGCAGCATTCATTATGCAGGCAAGCGAAAGCGTTGTATCTGTCTGCTTTAATTCTTCCCTGCTTCATTACGGAGGAGATATTGCAGTCGGAGCTATGACCATTCTGACCAGTGTTATGCAGTTTGCCATGCTTCCGCTTCAGGGAATCGCACAGGGATCACAGCCTGTTTCCAGCTACAATTATGGAGCGAAAAATGCAGACAGAGTGAAGAAAACTTTCCGTTTGCTTCTGATCACCTGCCTGTCATATTCTGTACTTCTCTGGGCTTTTGTACAGCTTGTTCCGAGAGTATTTGTAAGCATTTTTACTGCAGATACAAGCCTTATCGAATTTACTGCACCAATGCTGAAAATCTATCTTGGCGGTCTGTTCCTGTTCGGTATTCAGATTGCCTGCCAGATGACATTTACTTCACTTGGAAAAGCGATAAATTCCATTATTGTTGCGGTTGTCCGTAAATTTGTACTGCTGATCCCGCTTATTTATATTATGCCGCATATGGTGTCTGATCCAACTACAGGCGTATATATGGCTGAACCGATTGCTGATATTATTGCGGTACTCTTTACCTCTGTTCTATTTACAGTTCAGTTTAAAAAGGTACTTGCTGAAATTCAGGATTAAATAATTTCAACTTCATTCACAATAAGGGGCGAACATTAACATTCGCCCCTTAATCTATGTTTTTCTATAAAGTTAAGCTTTTACTGTTCTATTTCTGCGGATAGTCTTTCATTCTGAATGGAATCCTGAAGGTTTCCATAGCTTCTTTCAGGTCTGCGATATTTCTCGGTCCGTAAAGAGGCAGACAGGTAAATTTCTGGCAGGTAAGATAACCAAGTACTGCCTGTGTCACAGAAATTCCGTATTCTTCCATAAGTTCATGAAGACGTTCTGCGTTTCTCAGGTTTCCCTCTGTATAATATTCAGATCCTGAAACTGCACTTCTGCCATTGGCAAACAATTTATGAAAAAATCCGTTGCATGCCGCGGAATAGGGCATTGCCAGATTTCGTGGATTCTCCTCATGGTATTTCTGCATTTCTTTGTCCATGATCACCAGCGTGTCATCTGCCATAGGTTTCATCCACGGCTCTCCGATATTATATAAAGCTTCGTTTGCCACGAAACCGCGGTATCCTTTGGATGCGGCATAGGCATCTGCTTCTTTCATTCTGGTTGTGGTCCAGTTGGAGCAGGCATAATAACGGATCTTCCCCTGCTTTTTAAAGTCCTCCATAATATCAATCAATTCGCTGACCGGCACTTCCTCGTTATCTCTGTGATAAAAATAGATATCAATATAATCGGTTCCCAACACACGCAGGGATTCTTCCAGATCATATTTCAGGCATCTTTCACTGACCCTGGATTTATGCATATCCGGATCAGGACCTGTCATATCCGGGTGCCCGCCTTTGCTCACCAGAACAATATCGTGGCGCTTCCCACTGTGTGCCAGCCACTGTCCCAGTACACGTTCACTGCGCCCTCTCTCGGAAGGAATCCAGTCAGAATATACCCTCGCCGTATCATACACATTTCCGCCCATATCCAGGAACGCATCAAACAGGTCAAATGCTTCCTGTCCGGCCCATTTCACACCTGCTTTCACACATCCCAGTCCAAGTCTGGATAACTCCAGGTCTGTATCTTTAATCTTTATTCTGTCCATAAAAACTTTCTCCTGTTCACATCACTTCTGTCTCTTGCTCTTCTGCATCCGGAAACAACTTCAGGATTTTGTCCAGCTTGTCCCATCTCTTATCATTCCTGTCATACTCAACCAGCACAACTCCAACAATTGCCGCCAGAACCACACATCTGCGGATCAGTTTTCTGATACGGATTCGCCTCTTCACATCCATTTTAAACTGCTTTTCATTTTTTCACAATAGAAAAAATGCCCTCCTTACCATTTTCTCTGATAAAGAGGGCACTGTTCACTCCATGCACAGACAAACTGATCACGATCGCACAGACCAGTCCTGTGAAGCCTGCTGTCTTTTTCATCTGCTCCTCAGCCGCTTTAAGCGGTAAGGTTAAATATCGGCGGATACGCCTATAACTTAGATTTGCGTAAATATGCGTATTTTTACTGCCGGATACGGCAGATTTCCACATTACAGGTAGTCTGCTGTATATCTGCCTGCATTTATGCTGCCTTTAAAGAATGCGACACGCAGTTATTCAAAACAAGTCATTAATTACTTCCGATACTGTCTCCAGGCGATCGGCTCTCCACGCCTTTGCACCGCAGAAGAGAAGGCCATCGTCTATGTTTCCTTTTACCGCATTGATGAGTCCGTCCGTGATACAATAAGGGATTTCTTTCGGGCTGCATTTTACGAGACATCCGTGGCAGGGACTGTGAGGGATCTGTTCGCCGTTCATGACGCGGGTCATAAATTTGTTCATGATGGCACGGCCGGGCATTCCTACGGGACTTTTTACGATGGCAATGTCGGATTCTTTTGCTTTTAGGTGGGCTTGTTTGTAGCGGATGTTGGCGTCGCATTCCTCGGTTGTGATAAAGCGGGTGGCTACCTGAATGCCGTCGGCACCGAGGGCATCTGCTTTTCGGACGTCTTCCCGATCGCAGATGCCGCCGGCTACGATCACGGGGATTTCGGTCTGGTATTTCTCTGCATATGATTTTACTGTTGTGATGATTTTCTGTATTTCTTCGCCATAGGATTCTTCGGTGTATTTCTCCAGCTCTTCTTTATGGAATCCGAGATGTCCGCCTGCCTGGGGTCCTTCGATCACTACCAGATCTGCAGTTCTTTTGTATTTTCGTTCCCAGTATTTCAGAATTACTTTTGCAGATTTGTCTGTAGATACGATGGGAGCGATCTTCGTCTGGCTGCCTTTTACCAGTTCCGGAAGTTCTGTGGGAAGTCCGGCACCGGAAATGATAATGTCTGCGCCTGCTTTCACGGCGGCTTTTACATGGGAGGCATATTCCTTTAATGCTACCATGATGTTGTAACCTATAATCCCGTCCTTGGAAATCCCCCGGGCTTTTTTCATTTCGCTGGCAATGGCCCGTTCATTGGCTGCTGCCGGATTTCTGTCAAAATCTTCTTCTCTGTAGCCGATCTGTGCGGTGGAAATGATCCCTACACCTCCCGCCTTTGCTACAGAGCCCGCCAGTCTGCCAAGACTGATGCCAACTCCCATTCCTCCCTGGATCAGTGGAACTCTTGTGATCTTATCTCCAATTTTGAAATTTTTCATAGTTTTCCTTTCATTAATTATTTTGCAATTTGCTTTGTATTTTAAATATTTTGATATTCAAAGTATATCACAAATAAACTATTTGTCAAGAAAAACTATTTTACATAGTTTTAATAACTATATGTGTCACAACAGTTCTCTGATCCCGCCTCCTGAAGTAAGTTCCTCACAGCTGAACAGCTCATTTACTGCACTTTCATATACTGTACATTTTTCTGCTTTACGGATCTTTTTCGCATATTTTTTATAATTTGTGAACAATGGTGCCAGATAAAACCACAGTTCTTTCATACGAAAAAGAATATTTCTGTCCCCGGACAGATCCTGACAATATTCTGCATACATCCTGTCATGAAACTTCCGGATCTCTGATTTTTCTGCCGAGCAGCCACCACGGATTTCTCTGGCAAGTGCCGGATTCCCAAGTACGCCCCTGCCCATCATGATGCAGTTTAATTCCGGAAAACGTGCCGTCAGTTTTTCATAATCTGCTGTTGTAAAAATGTCCCCGTTATAACATACCGGACCTGCGGCATTCTGAAACGCCTTCCCAAAAGCTTCCATGCGGGGAGTATTTTTATAATAATCTTTCTGTAATCTAGGATGGATGATCAGCTCTTTCAGCGGATATTTATTATAAATTTTCAGCAGATCTTCAAATTCCCATTCTTCTTCCATTCCCAGCCGGGTCTTTATGGAAATCCTGACATCACATTTACGAAAAATCTCCTCCAGAAATCTGTCCAGTTCATCAGGCCTGTCCAGAAATCCTGCTCCACGGCCTCTGGTCACCACTGTCTTCGAAGGACAGCCCAGATTCAGATTCACTTCCTCATACCCATATTCTTTCAGAGTCTCCACTGTTCTGATAAAATCCTCCGCATTTTTGGTAAGTATCTGAGGAACCGCCTGCATTCCCTGATTATTCTCCGGTGCAATATCTTTCTTTTCTCTGGTGCTCAGATGTCCTTTCTGATTTGGCAAAATAAATGGAATAAAATATTTGTCGAATCCGCCAAAGCATTCCTGCAACGCACGTCTGTATGTATATCCTGTCACTCCCTCCAGCGGGGCTAAGTATATTTTCATCTTGTTACTCTCCTGTATTCTGCTTTATTTCCTGTACACTGTCTCTTATTTTATAATCTCGTTTCTCCTCCTGTCAAATTCTTTCTTTTTCTCCCTGTGAAATCCTTTCCCGTTGGAAAAGCACAGACACCCCGTTCCTCACATAGACTATATAGAAAACCTCTTCGAGGTAAGCATTTGAAGGCTTTTTTGAAACCTTTGTCCATTTCTCAGGAAAAATATTATCTGCTGAAATATAAAGAAGGAGATCTTCATGCCAAAAACCTTCTGATCGAGCATAATCTTCGCCTTGTAGCACATGTGGTCAAAAAATATCAGGGTGTAGACGAAGAAACAGATGACCTGATCTCCATCGGTACCATCGGGCTGATCAAAGCCATTACCACTTTTGATCCACAGAAGGCAGCACGTCTCTCCACCTACGCAGCCCGGTGCATCGAAAATGAGATTCTGATGTTTCTACGTTCCAAGCGCAGACGCTCCAGGGAAGTTTCCCTTTATGAACCTATCGGTACTGACAAAGAGGGAAATGAGATCAATCTGCTGGATGTGATTGAAAGTACTCCGGTGGATATCGTAGAAAACTGTTATATGCGTGAAAACACTTCCTACCTTCTTCGCTCCTTGAAGGATACCCTGACTGAAAAAGAATATCAGGTCATCTGCTGCCGTTACGGTCTTTTCGGCGAAGAAGAACAGACTCAGCGGGAAATCGCCCACCGGCTTTCCATCAGTCGGTCCTATGTCTCCAGAATCGAAAAAAACGCCATCGAGAAACTTCGTGTTCTTTTTGAAAACAAATAGCCGCAGCCAACATCTTCTTTCGTTGGCTGCGGCTGTCTTTCCTGTATTCTTTTATTCAGCTCTTCGTAAAAGGTCATAAACCGAAATCTCTGCTCCCAGATCCACAAACAGTTTCTGCTGTGCATGAGGTGCACTCTCCATCGGGTTTCCCTCTTCGTCATAGATCCCTTTCACTGTCACAGACAGGTTCTGTCCGTCCGGTTTCATGATCTCGATAGTTTCCCCTGCTGAAAATTTATTTCTCTGTGTAATCTGTGCGAAACCGCGGTCATCTACTGCCTCTGCGAATCCCAGATAAGTATATTCCTTCTGATAGGTATTATTATCATAGATCTGGGTATTTTCATCCGGCTTTCCATAGAAAAATCCAGTAGTAAACTGACGATACGTACAATTGGAAATCTGTTCCTGATACCATGGCATATTGGCCTGATACTTCTCTGGACTTTCCATATAGTCATCAATGGCCTTACGGTAAGTTCTGGCAACAGTTGCCACATACAGAGCTGTTTTCATACGGCCCTCTATCTTCAGACTGTCAATTCCGCTGTTCACAATGTCGTCTATATGCTCGATCATGCAGAGATCCTTTGAGTTAAAAATATAGGTTCCTCTCTCATTCTCGAATACCGGCATATATTCTCCCGGGCGCTTCTCTTCCACAATGGAATATTTCCATCTACATGGATGGGTACAGGCTCCCTGATTGGCGTCCCTGCCAGCCAGATAATTACTGAGCAGACATCTTCCGGAATAGGAAATACACATGGCGCCATGGACAAATGTCTCGATTTCCATATCATCCGGGATATGTTCTCTGATCTCCCGGATCTCAGCAAGGGACAGCTCTCTGGCCGTTACCACACGCTTGGCTCCCAGATTGTACCAGAAACGATAGGTTTCATAATTGGTATTGTTCGCCTGGGTGCTGATATGGCGCTCAATCTCCGGGCAGATTTCTTTCGCATACATATAGATTCCCGGGTCTGCAATGATCAGCGCATCCGGTTTTAATTCTTTCAGCTCTTCCAGGTATTCTCTTACTCCCGGCAGGTCATAATTGTGTGCCAGGATATTCACTGTCACGTAAACCTTCACTCCATACTCGTGGGCAAAGGCAATTCCCTGTTTCATATCCTCATGGGAAAAGTTTTTCGCTTTGGCACGGAGCCCGAAAGCTTCTCCGCCGATATATACAGCATCCGCTCCGAAAATAACTGCAATCTTTAATACTTCAAGGCTGCTTGCCGGAACCAGCAATTCTATTTTTCTCATACTGTTTTCACTCCTGTTTCACACTGACTGTTACTCCATCTCCCAGAGGAAGAATGGACGTTACCAGTGCAGGGTCATGTTTTAACTGATACAGATATTCCCGCATCCGTTTATATATGGTTCTGTTTCTGCGCTCTACCAGATAATGGGATTCAATAATATCTCCCTCCTGAAGTACATTATCTGAGATCAGCACGCTGCCTTTCTTCATCAGTCTCTTCACATCCGGCAGCCAGTTGATATACTGCCCTTTGGCAGCATCCATAAAGATCATGTCAAAAAATCCATTCAGGCCTTTCAGGATCTCTCCGGCATCGCCTTCCAGCAGGGTGATCTGTGATTCTCTCTCTGCCTTACGGAAATTCTCTATGGCAATGGGAATCCTTTTCTCATAATTCTCTATGGTTACGATCTGCAGATCCTCCGGTCCGTATTCACACATAAGAAGTGTGGAGAAGCCAACGGCTGTCCCCACCTCCAGAATACGTTTCGGCTGGTTTAAAGCCAGAAACATCTTTATAAAGCTCTGCATTTCTCTTCTTATAATGGGCACACGGTCTCTTAATGCTGTCTGCTCCAGTTCCTCCAGAAACGGTGTATTTCCCATATCCAGAGAATTAATATAGGTGCGCATTCTCTCATCAACTATCACGAACCGCTTACCCCTTCCTGTTCATCATCCCCTGCCAGGATTCCCATAATACGGTTAGGTGTATAGGCAGTACTCAAAAGATAAGTACCTGCCTGCAGCTTTCCGTGATAAGTGGACAGTCTCTCCTGAACATAAAATACAGGAGCACTTTTTACCAGCCCTTTTTTCTGCAAGGTCTTGGCGATCTTATACAGAGAAGCATCTTCCGAGATCACCACAGTCACTTCCTGTCCTTCTCCCGGACTCATGGCCTCCTGGTTAAAAACATCATGCCCGAACTGATATGCGGATTTCCCGATCCAGAAAAGCAGAACTACAACACAGACATAGAGGGCGATCTTAAAGATCACTCCTGCCACTGCCACTCCTGCTGCGCCTGCCCGGTCTCTTGTATCACTCATAGCATTCTTCCTTTCTGTTCCTAAGTCTTCTATACTGTGAACGGAGCATCCAGGTCAATTCCGTCAGTCAGTTCCATACTGATCTTCTGCATCATTCTGCAGAGCGCAAGCTCAGCATCCAGATAGGCATTTACCTGCGGATTGCTGCGAAGCTGAGCAGATTCCTTACTGATCTGCTCCACCACATCGAACAGGCTGTCCGCATCACATTCATTCTGAATACGGTAATTCTCACCTCTGAAAGCATCCACCCTGTGTTTCAGGTCAGAATCCACCCTAAGAATATCACTCTGCTTCCTGAATTCTTTATATTCAGGGCTCTCTTTAATGGATTCGATCAGACGGCTGATGCTTTCTCCTATTGTATTTTCTTCCATTGCTATTGCTCCTTATGCCTCCATAATGATCGGCAGGATCATAGGACTTCTCTTCGTGCGTTTCCACAGGAATTCACTCAGCGCGTCCTTTACTACAGTTTTGATCTTGCCCCAGTCTGTAATATTGCGTTCCAGACAGGAATCCAGTGCATTCTCCACAACTTCCCTGGCGTGATCCATCAAATCCTCGGACTCTCTTACATAAACAAATCCTCTGGAAACAATATCCGGTCCTGCCAGAACCACATTGCTGTGACGTTCCAGCGTTACCACTACGATCATGATTCCGTCCTCTGCCAGATGCTGGCGGTCACGAAGCACGATATTTCCTACATCTCCAACGCCCAGACCATCTACCAGGATCGCACCTGTATGGACAGTACCTGTAATCTGTGCACTTTGGCTGTCAAGTTCCAGCACATTGCCGGAAGCCAGTACGAAAATATTTTCCTTCGGGATTCCCAGTTCTTCTACTACATTCTTCTGCGCAGTCAGATGGCGGTATTCTCCATGAACAGGGATCGCATATTTCGGTTTCACCAGTGAATAGATCAGCTTGATTTCTTCCTGGCAGGCATGTCCTGAAACATGGACATCCTGGAAGATTACTTTCGCGCCTTTCATGGACAGTTCATTGATAACCTTGGATACAGCTTTCTCATTACCAGGGATTGGGTTGGAACTAAAGATAATGGTATCATTCGGTTTGATCACAATCTTCTTATGGATATTCGCTGCCATACGTGACAATGCTGCCATAGACTCACCCTGGCTTCCTGTTGTGATCAGCACCACCTGCTCATCCGGGTAATTTTTCACCTGGTCGATCTCGATCAGTGTCTGATCCGGAATGCACAGATATCCCAGCTCAGCTGCAGTCGTAATGACATTTACCATACTGCGGCCTTCCACTGCAACCTTTCTGCCGAATCGATATGCAGTATTGATGATCTGCTGTACACGGTCTACATTGGATGCGAAAGTTGCGATAATGATCCTGTTGGTCTTATATTCATTGAACAGATTATCAAACACATGTCCTACAGATCGTTCTGACATAGTGAATCCAGTACGTTCTGCATTAGTACTGTCGCACATCAGAGCAAGTACGCCCTTTCTGCCTATCTCTGCGAAACGCTGCAGGTCAATAGCATCTCCGAATACAGGTGTATAATCCACTTTAAAGTCACCGGTATGCACTACAATACCTGCCGGAGAGTAGATGGCAAGTGCAGAAGCATCCTGGATACTGTGGTTGGTTTTGATAAATTCAATGGAGAAATCTCCCAGATTAATGACCTGTCCATGTTTCACTTCTTTCAGTTTCGTGGTACGGGTCATATTATGCTCTTTTAATTTATTCGCGATCAGGGCAATGGTCAGTTTCGTGGAATAAACCGGCACATTTACATCTTTCAGTACATACGGAAGAGCTCCGATATGGTCTTCATGTCCATGTGTGATCACGAATCCCTTTACCTTCGAAATATTTTCCTTCAGATAGGTTACATCAGGGATGACCAGGTCAATTCCCAGCATATCGTCCTCAGGGAATGCCAGACCACAGTCAACAACTACAATACTGTCTTCGTATTCGAATGCAGTAATATTCATACCGATCTGCTCCAGACCTCCCAGCGGAATGATCTTTAATTTGGAAGTCGGCTTCTTTGGTCTCCGTACATTATTCTTCATTGGATTCTTAAATGCCAGCGGCTTTCCGGATTTCTCTTTGTCAGGAGTTTGCTTCTTATCCTGTGCCTGTTTTTTATTATAGAAATTCTTATGCTGTGGTTTGTATTTGTAATTTTTCTGTCTGTTATACGGTCTTTTCTGTCCATAACCGGACTGCCCTTCATGAGATTCACGGCTCTCATGATTCAGTTCATTATTATTCTCGTTACTCAAGCATTTACACCTCCATGCTTTTATTTTTTATTATTTTACATTTCAAGGTCTACGTCATCTAACATCTGTTCAAAAACTTTAAACACTGCCTGCAGTTCGTTCTCATCCTCGACCATTTCATAGCAGGCTTCCTGACTTTCATCATCCGATACGTCTTTGAAAATATAGGCTGTTGCCTCATCATCCAGAGAATCGGACACCAGAAGATAGGCAGTTCCACCGATCCTGGTCTGCTCTTCTACATAAAACTCTGCTTCTTTTCCGTCCTCCAGCTGAAATCTGATCTTTTCCATAAAATTATTCTCCTACATGGACAGGGAATCAAGATATCCCTGCAAAATAAACACAGCCGCCAGTTTATCCATATACTGTTTGCGGTTCTCTCTGCGCACACTGGCTTCCATAAGGGTGCGGTTGGCCTCCACTGTTGTCAGCCGTTCATCCCACATGATCACAGGCAGACCTGTCCGTCTCTCCAGCATCTGCTGAAATTCCAGGGATTTCTCTGCTCTCTCCCCTATTGTATTATTCATATTCTTCGGATACCCAAGTACGATCCGTTCCACCTGATACTCCGAAATCAGTTCTTCAATACGTGCAAGAGTCTGACGAAGCTTGTTCTCCTGTTTGCGCCAGATCGTCTCCACACCCTGCGCAGTAAGCCCTAACGGGTCACTGACTGCCACTCCTACGGTCTTCGATCCGTAATCTAATCCAAGAATCCTCATATCAGCGTTCCCAGGATTTGTTCTTAATATACTCGTTTAAAAGTTCCTCTACCAGTTCGTCGCGCTCAACTTTCATGATCATGCTTCTTGCGCCTTTATGGCTGGTAATATAAGTCGGATCTCCGGACATAATGTAACCTACAATCTGATTGACCGGATTATATCCTTTCTCATCCATTGCATTATAAACCAGGTCAAGAACTTCTTTTACCTGAAGTTCCTGGTCCGGTTTGGTTCTGAAGTATTGGGTATTTCCCAGATTATTCTCTGCCATTTCTCTCACGTCCTTACTTTTTTTATTCTATATTATTTTAATATAATTCGAATTATTGTGCAACTGCTAAATTACAACACCTCTCCTGTAAGGATATGCTCTTCCAGGAAATGGTCTGCTTTTACTGTAACTATGTCATTTACCGTATATCCGTCTTCTTTCGGTACCGCTGTTTTAATGTATTCTTTGCTGTGGCCTACGTACCAGGTTTTGCCCTGGATCTCCACCTCTTCTTCCAGAAGCACCTGCAGCTGGTTTCCGATCATGGATTTCTCATATTCTACTGCATGTTTCTCATTCAAAGCCAGCATCTGATCACTTCTGGCCGCTTTCTTGGCTTCTGTCAGCTGTCCGGACATCGCTGCCGCCTTTGTCCCATGTCTTCTGGAATATTTGAAAATATGTGTTTCATAGAAATGAACGCTGTCTACAAAATCGTAGGAAGCCTGGAACTCTTCTTCTGTCTCCATAGGGAATCCTACGATCACATCTGTAGTCAGTGCCGGATTTCTGAAATATTTGCGCAGAAGTGTGCATTTCTCTGCATATTCTGTACTTCTGTATCTGCGGTTCATCCTCTCCAGCGTAGCATCACATCCGCTCTGAAGGGACAGATGGAAATGGGGACACATTTTCGGAAGTGCAGAGATGGTTTTCGCAAATTCCTCTGTGATAATTCCAGGTTCCAGTGATCCCAGACGGATCCGCTCAATCCCGTCGATCTCATGCACTGCCTGGATCAGGGAAAGCAGGGTTTCTTTTTCCCCTTCCGGGAAATCTACACCGTAAGATGTAAGATGGATCCCTGTCAGTACCACCTCTTTGTATCCTTTTTCTGCCAGAGCACGTACTTCCTCCAGCACATGGGCGATCTTACGGCTTCTGACTCTTCCTCTGGCATAGGGGATGATACAATAAGTACAGAACTGATTGCAGCCATCCTGAACTTTGATATATGCACGTACATGTTCTGCAGTATGATCAATGGCCAGGTCTTCGTACTCTTTCGTCTGATTGATCTTTATCACATGTTTCTGTTTGGTATGCTGCTGTTCATATTCTTCCAGAACCTCTACAATGTTCTTCTTCTGATTATTTCCCAGGATCAGGTCTACGGCGTCATCTTTGTCCAGCTTTCCTTCGTCTGTCTGTACATAACATCCGGCTGCAATAACAATGGCATCCGGATTCATCTTTTTCGCCTTATGGAGCATTTGTCTGGATTTACGGTCTGCAATATTGGTAACTGTACATGTATTTATCAGATAAACATCAGCTCCTGGCTCAAACGGCACGATCTCATATCCTGCCTGTTCCAGCAGCTGCTGCATTGCTTCTACTTCATATGCGTTGACTTTACAGCCTAAATTGTGAAGTGCAACCTTTTTTTTCATTTTTCCTCCTAAACTGTGGTTTCTGTGCAACCTTTCTACATTTTCACTAAATCTTTCTGGAAATTTTATCCGTTTTCACCTTGACTTTTTGTAGGGGTGCAGGTAAGATGAAGACTGTAAGCTGAACGTGTAATTCGTCAGCAATAACTATTCTTAAGGGAGGTTCTCATAATGAAAACAGTAAAAATCTCACTGAACTCTATTGATAAAGTGAAAGCATTCGTAAACGAAATCAGCAAATTTGACTGCGATTTCGATTTAGTATCCGGAAGATACGTAATTGATGCAAAATCTATCATGGGTATTTTCAGTCTTGATTTATCCAAACCAATCGACTTAAACATCCATGCTGACGGTGCTGCTCTTGATACTGTTATGGGTATCGTAGGTAAATACGTTACTGAATAATCAGCACATCTGATTTTTGCAATTGACGGGGAACTGGTAACAGTTCCTCTTTTTTTGTGCCACCAGGGTTTCAAACATGAGGAAGCAGTGAAACGGATTCCGAATGTTTGTAAGATTGTGGTGTTGCTTTGCAACACCACAATCGGGTGGCAGCTACTACCCTATAGCATCTCAATCTACAGGTATTAACGTACCGTAATCGACATCAGTCAATCTCAATAATCTCAACCGTCTCCAATGCTGTCTTCATCAGTTCGTCAATTTTCTCTTCCAGTTTGGTTTCTGAACGATGGATCACATTCAGATTTGGTTTGGTTACCGGGTGTTTGGCTACGAAGATGGTACAGCAGTCTTCGAATGGCTGGATGGATGTCTCGTAGGTTCCGATCTCCCAGGATCTTTCTACGATTTCCTGTTTATCGAATCCGATAACCGGACGATATACAGGGAGTGTGCAGACTTCATTTGTTGCAGCAAGGCTCTGTAAAGTCTGGCTGGCAACCTGGCCGATGCTTTCTCCAGTGATCAGGCCGAGGCATCTGCTTTCTTTTGCAAAATGCTCTGCAATACGCATCATGTAACGACGCATGATAATAGTCAGCTCATCGTGTGGGCACTGGTCATAGATATAGAGCTGGATATCTGTAAAGTTTACCACATGGAGACGGATCGGTCCACTGTATTTTGCTACCTGTTTTGCCAGGTCTACGACTTTCTGTTTTGCTCTTTCGCTTGTGTATGGCGGAGCATGGAAATATACGGCGTCAATCTTAACACCACGTTTTGCGATCATGTAACCAGCTACCGGGCTGTCGATTCCGCCGGAAAGGAGAAGCATGGCTTTTCCGTTTGTGCCGATCGGCATTCCGCCTGCGCCTTTAATGGTCTGGGAATATACATAGATCTTGTCACGGATTTCTACTGAAAGAGTCAGGTCCGGTTCATGTACATCTACACTTGCATCCGGGAACTCATCCAGGATACGGCCACCCAGTTCTGCGCTGACTTCCATGGATGTGATTGGATAGGATTTCTTTGCTCTTCTTGTATATACTTTGAAGCTTCCGTTGTAGTTCGTGTGGCAGTTCTTCATATAGGAAACTACGTCTTTTGCCATCTGCTCAAATCCCTGGTCTTCATAGATCACTACAGGGCAGATTCCAACGATACCAAATACGTGCTGCAGAGCTTCTACAGTCTCATCATAGTCATACTGCTCCGGGCAGAATACATAGATTCTTCCCTGTTCTTTCTTTACTTCAAACTCGCCTTCTACTTTGGAAAGGGCGATGTTCATCTGCTTTACAAGGGCATCTTCGAAGATGTATCTGTTCTTACCCTTGATTGCGATTTCTGCGTATTTTATTAAAAATGCGTGAAATATCATTTGTTTCTCCTTCTCTTATTTTAATTATTATCTGCGTGCATAGCGTTTCAGCATCGGCAGTACTTCGTTCAGAACTTCCAGGCAATAGTCAGCTTCTTCGAATGTATTCTCCTCTGAGAAACTGATACGTACAGTGTTCTCGATCTGTGCATTGCTCATTCCCATTGCGGAAAGTGTTGCGCTTGGTTTTCTCTTATGGCTGGAGCATGCGCTTCCTGCTGATACATAAATGTTTCTGTCCTCTAAGGTATGAAGCAGTACCTCGCTTCTGATCCCCAGAAAGCTGACGCTTAAGATATGTGGTGCGCCCTCTCTTACAGGCATTCCGTTAATCACTACGTCATCAATCTTTGAAAGTCCCTCTGCCATGCGTTCTTTCAGCTGGTAAAGATGTTCCACTTTCTCATCAAAATTCTGGTACATCATCTTAGCTGCAACGCCAAGTCCTGCGATTCCCGGTACATTGTCTGTTCCGGAACGCATACCGTTCTGCTGACCGCCGCCAAGGATGAGAGGCTGCACTTTTGCTTTGCTGTTGATGTACAGAAATCCTACGCCTTTCGGTCCGTGGATCTTATGTGAGCTGACTGACAGAAGATGAATGTTCCATTTCTTCGGATAAATGCGGTATTTGCCAAATGCCTGGATTGCATCTACATGGTACAGTGCCTTTGGGCATTTCTCCTGGATCATGGCTCCGATTTTCTCTACAGGCATGACTGCGCCAGTCTCATTATTTACCATCATTGTAGATACGAGGATGGTATCCGGTCTTAATGCTTTCTCCAGTGCATCAAGCTTTACAACGCCATGCGCATCTACAGGAAGAATGGTTACTTCAAATCCCTGTTCCTGAAGAAAAGCTACCGGCTGGCTGACTGCTGCATGTTCTACGGCAGTTGTGATGATATGATTACCGCTTCGTTTATTGGCAAGTGCACCGCCGATCAGAGCCAGATTATTAGACTCTGTTCCACCGGAAGTAAACAGGATTTCTTTGTCTGTTACTTTCAGTATCTGTGCCAATGTTGTGGCAGATTCTTTGACATACCGTTCTGCATCTACACCTTTCTGATGCATAGCAGATGGGTTTCCGAAATCTTCCATCATTGTTTTTACCACGATGTCCTTTACTTCTTCGAAGCAGCGGGTCGTGGCTGAATTATCAAAATATGCTTCCATTTTTATTCTCTCTTGTTTCTATATATTATCATGATGTCTCTAAATCACTTTATTCTCTACAGCTTTAAACATAAAGCTAATCATCTTTGATAATAGAATCAAGTAATTTGGACCATCCTGAATATCTCATTTATTCATTCTCTAACTGGAACATCAAAACTGACAAAATCGCCAGTCCTGCTGTCTCTGTTCTGAGGATTCGTCTTCCAAGCGTAATCGCATGTGCACCTGCCTCCAGTGCCTTTGCCACCTCTTCTTCCTCGAATCCGCCTTCTGGTCCGATAAAGATACCAATAGACTGTCCTGGTTTGATCTGGCTGAGGATTTCTCTGGTTTCTTTCATTCCTTTTGCAAGTTCATACGGGATCAGCTTTACATCCAACTGTTTTGCAAATTCCAGTGCCTGTTTGTAGGTCATTACCTCATGGATCTCCGGAATCAGCATTCGCTTGGACTGCTTTGCTGCGCTCTCTGCGATCTGCTGCCAGCGGGCTACTTTCTTTGACGCTTTCTTTGCATCCAGTTTTACTACGCATCTCTTTGTCTCTACCGGGATTACAGAATATGCTCCCAGTTCTACTGCTTTCTGGATGATCAATTCCATCTTGTCTGCTTTCGGCAGTCCCTGGAACAGATAGATCTTATTCGACAGTTCATATTCCGGTTCCTGGGCATAAAGGATATGAAGCAATACTTCATCCTCACCCAGTTCTTCAATCTGACAATGATACTCTTTATTTCCGCCATCACTGATCCAGACATCTTCACCGCATTTCATACGAAGAACATTCTTAATGTGATTTACATCTGTTCCATTGATGTGGATGCGATGTTCCTCTTCCTCAATCTGATAAGGTTCCACAAAAAAACGCTGCATAGGATCATTCCTTTCTTGCTGTTATGGAAACCCACTCGCCCTGATGTGTCACTTCTACGACTGTCAGACCTGCTGCTTTTACTGCCTCTACGACAACTTCTTCTTTCACATCAAGGATACCGGAAGTGATGTAATAAGCACCTTTCTTCATCTGGTTTACGATTACCGGAGTCAGCGGGATCAGAACGTCAGCAAGAATGTTTGCTGTTACGATATCATATTTCTCATATCCTGCCTGATCCTGGATTGCTTTATCATCAATGATGTTTCCGATCACCATATCAAAGCTTTCATCTGCAATCTGGTTTGCTTCTTTGTTCTCTGCAACTGCCGGAATTGCACATGGATCAAGATCTGTTCCCAGTACATGTTTTGCGCCAAGTTTCAGGGCAACAATGCCAAGGATACCACTTCCGGTTCCTACATCAAGCATTTCTGTATTCGGTGTTACATATTTCTTTAACTGACGGATCACAAGCTGAGTCGTCTCATGCATACCTGTTCCGAATGCTGTACCCGGGTCAATGTGGAGGATCATTTTGTCCCTATCTTCTGTTTTTACTTTTTCCCATGATGGAATGATCAGGATATCGTCTACATAGAACTGGTGGAAATACTGTTTCCAGTTATTGATCCAGTCTTTGTCTTCTGTCTGGGATTCTTCGATGGTAGCTTCTCCGATGTCCATGAAATTCTTCAGATCATCTAATGCTTCGCGAACGTCTTTCAGGATTGCTTCTTTGTCTGCATCTTCTTCCAGATAGAAGTTCAGATACGCAATACCGTCATCTGAAGGCCCTTCTGGCATAATGTCTACAAACATCTGAGCTTTGTCTTCCTCTGTCAGAGGCTGTTTGTCCTGGATTTCTACGCCTTCAATACCGACTTCTGCAAGTGTGCTGATGACGATATCTTCTGCTTCTGTTTTCGTTTTTACTGTAAAACGGTTCCACTTCATATATTTGTCTCCATTTCTTTTTATTTTCTTATTTTATTTATTTTCTCAAAAAAATTTCGGAATACGCTGTGACGGTTTCCTGTATTGTAAAATCTCCATGCAAATTCCACAAGTGCCACCCCTGCAATGGCATCCACCAGATAATGCTGCTTCAGCACCTGAGTAGATATGATAATCAGTATCGCAAATATCAGGGAAAAAATCTGATACCATTTCGAAATCCTGTCTGAGTTGTTGACTCCCCTCCAGCTCAGCCAGCTCACATAACAGTGAATGGACGGAAAAAGATTCGAAGGGCTGTTTCCCCCATCCAGTGCATAGACCAACTTCAGTATCTGTTCTGACCATGTACTGCCGACAATTTCCGGCCGTACATTTGTAGTCGGCAGTAAAAGAAAAATCACAAAGCATGCCAGATGTACCGTAAGGTCTGTAGCCACAAACCTGTAAAAACCGTCTTTTCCTCTCTGTGCAGCCAGAATATAATTCACTGCCCAGAACGGAAATGCCAGAATATAAATCCAGACAAATCCCGGAATCAGCGGCACAGCTCTGTCGATACTCATGGTAAAGTCAAAATGATACCTGTCGACTGTCAGAAGGTCACTTCCCCAGTAGATCAGGCAGTTTAATACAAAAATACTAATCAGAGGCAGTATTGCCCATGTTGGGAGATATTTCTCCCGGAATGTTTGGAATTTCTCTTTTTTCGTCAAATACCTCTCCTTTGTATGCAAAATTTTTCCGTTACCTTTCAATATACACGACTGCACAAAAAAAGAAAAGAGGATAAACCTCTTTTCTTTAGTTTTCTTTTACTTTTTTGTTCTTCAGACAATTCGTCAGTCATTCTGAAGATCAATCTTCAAAAGTCTCTTTTAATTTGTCCATGAAGCTTTTTTTCTTCTTCTCGGTTTTCTCTGTTCCGTCGGAAGATTCTTTCGTGCGGTTGCCGCATGCTTCGTCAAATCTACGCAGTGCTTCTTTTGCTTCTTCGTTGAGGTTTACAGGAACCTGAACAACGAAAGTTACATAGTGATCTCCACGTACATTCTTGTTTCTCAGTGATGGCACACCTTTTCCTTTCAGACGGATTCTTGTATCTGTCTGAGTCCCCGGTTTCACTTCATATTCCACTTCTCCGTCCACCGTATTGATACGTACAGTACCGCCCAGTGCAGCCTGCGCGTATGTAAGAGGCGCAGTAGAGAAGATATTCATATCCTGTCTCTGGAAAATCGGATGACGTGCAACATTTACCTCTACAAGCAGATCGCCTCTCGGTCCTCCGTTTGTACCTGGTTCACCTTTCTCACGAATACGGATACTCTGACCATTGTCAATACCTGCAGGTACAGATACCTGAATCTTCTTTCTGGAAGAAGTATATCCGGTTCCACGGCAGGAGGTACATTTGTCCTTAATAATCTTACCTGTTCCGTGACAGTCCGGACAAGTCTGTACATTACGCACCATTCCAAACATGGACTGCTGTGTATATACGACCTGACCTTCACCGTTACATTTCGGACAGGTTGTCGGGGAAGTACCTGGTTTCGCACCTGTTCCGTGGCAGGTGGTACATTCGTCTTTCAGTACGATCTCCAGTTCCTTTTCACAGCCAAAGACAGCTTCTTCAAAAGTAATATTTACGCGTGCACGAAGGTTTGCTCCCTTCATCGGACCATTATTGGCACGTCTGCTTCTGCCACCGCCCCCAAATAAATCACCGAAAATGTCGCCGAAGATATCACCCATGTCAGCACCATTGAAGTCAAAACCTCCGAAGCCGCCGCCAGCACCGCCACCGCCGTTTTCAAATGCTGCATGACCAAACTGGTCATACTGTCTTCTCTTATCCGGATCACTTAAGATGGTGTAAGCTTCTGTTGCTTCTTTAAATTTCGCCTCAGCCTCTTTATCACCCGGATTTACATCCGGGTGATACTTTTTGGCTAACTTACGATATGCTTTTTTAAGTGTTGCGTCATCGGCGCTTTTGTCCACGCCTAAGACTTCATAATAATCTCTCTTATCAGCCATGATTTATTTATTCCTATGCTCTATATTAAACTTCTTTGTAGTCAGCATCTACAACATCATCGTTGCTGCTTCCTGCATTTGTGTTTCCTGCTCCGCCCATGTTGCTCATGTCCGGACCAGCCTGGCCGCCTGCCTGCTGTGTCTGCTCATACATCTTAGCGAACAGTTTCTGAGCACTTTCCATCATCTTCTCCTGAGCAGCTTTAATATCAGCTACCTGAGAGTCTGTCATCTCTTCTGCGTTTGCAGTCTGGGACAGTAAGTCTTTCAGTGCATTCAGGTCTGCTTCTACAGCAGCTTTATCGTTAGCATCGATCTTGTCGCCAGCTTCTTTCAGTGCATTCTCAACCTGGAATACCATGGAATCAGCATTGTTTCTTGTATCGATTGCTTCTTTACGTTTCTTATCCTGTGCTTCGAACTCAGCAGCTTCTTTAACTGCTTTGTCGATATCGGAATCAGACATGTTAGAACCAGCTGTGATTGTGATGTGCTGTTCTTTACCTGTTCCAAGATCCTTAGCGGATACATTTACGATACCGTTTGCATCGATATCGAATGTAACTTCGATCTGCGGAACACCACGACGTGCTGGTGGGATTCCATCCAGACGGAACTGACCAAGGGATTTGTTGTCTTTCGCGAACTGACGCTCACCCTGTACAACGTTGATATCTACTGCTGTCTGGTTGTCTGCTGCTGTTGAGAAAATCTGGCTCTTTCTTGTAGGAATAGTTGTATTTCTCTCGATCAGTCTTGTTGCGATACCACCCATTGTCTCAATGGACAGTGACAGTGGAGTAACATCCAGAAGAAGGATATCGCCTGCGCCTGCATCACCTGCAAGTTTACCACCCTGGATAGAAGCACCAAGTGCTACACACTCATCCGGGTTCAGGTTCTTGCTTGGCTCTTTGCCTGTTAACTGTCTTACTTTATCCTGTACAGCCGGGATACGTGAAGATCCACCAACCAGAAGTACCTGGCCAAGTTCAGATGCTGTGATACCTGCATCGGAAAGTGCGCGACGTACCGGATCAGCTGTCATTTCTACTAAGTCATGTGTTAATTCATCGAATTTAGCTCTTGTAAGGTTCATATCGAAATGTTTCGGACCTTCTGCTGTAGCTGTGATGAATGGCAGGTTGATGTTTGTAGTTGTTGCGGAAGAAAGTTCTTTCTTAGCTTTCTCTGCAGCTTCTTTTAATCTCTGAAGTGCCATCTTATCATTGCTTAAGTCAACACCTTCTGCTTTCTTGAATTCTGAAAGCATATAATCTGTGATCTTCTGGTCGAAGTCATCACCACCAAGACGGTTGTTACCGGCTGTGGAAAGAACCTCAATAACGCCATCACCGATTTCAATGATAGATACATCGAATGTACCACCACCTAAGTCGTATACCATGATCTTCTGTTCTTTTTCATTATCAAGACCATAAGCAAGAGCTGCTGCTGTAGGCTCGTTAATGATACGTTTTACTTCAAGACCAGCGATCTTACCGGCATCTTTTGTTGCCTGACGCTGAGCATCGTTGAAATATGCAGGAACTGTGATAACTGCTTCTGTAACTTTCTCACCGAGGTATCCTTCTGCATCTTTTTTCAGTTTCTGAAGAATCATAGCGGAAATTTCCTGTGGGGAATATTTCTTGTCGTCGATTGTTACACGGTAGTCAGTACCCATCTCTCTTTTAATGGAAGAGATTGTTCTCTCTGCGTTTGTTACTGCCTGACGTTTTGCAGGTTCACCTACAAGACGTTCTCCTGTTTTTGTGAAAGCGACAACAGATGGTGTTGTTCTTGCGCCTTCTGTATTTGCGATAACTGTTGGCTGTCCACCTTCCATTACGGCTACACAGCTGTTTGTTGTACCT
>SKEP01000045.1_pt1 | contig 88378 bp, 87 predicted proteins | sample 4826901 | NCBI WGS metagenome assembly SKEP01 (sample SAMN11008806, study PRJNA524170) | human gut metagenome | biome: Human fecal sample; material: Feces; isolation source: fecal sample from pouch patient p4, p43, p49, p54, p55 | host: Homo sapiens | place: Israel: Tel-Aviv | collected 2014-03-20
ATTTAAATTACATCACGGAAAATTTCATATATAAATTTTGGTATTTTCCTAAATGGCAATCTCAACCGAACGCTTCTCCAACACTTAGCGTATCTCCAGAACTGGATCAAAACTAAGATACCTTTTGAACACAGAGTTTTTCTCAGAAAGTAATCTCCTCTTCCTTCTGATACATAGGGCTCAATACTTCTCCCCTATATTTGGCTATCGCCAAAATAAAAGTTTCAATCTAATGGGGACAGAAATTATCTTCACTTTTTCCTCACCTGTCTACCGATCATTACATGAGAAAACATAATATCCTGTTTGACTTGATAAGTATGCTTTTTTACCATATAAAATTGCTGAGAAAATTATTTTTCATCAGGCTTCTCTTGCAAGAAGACCATCCATCAAGAGACCAAGAACAAAAGAATTTATGGAAATACCCTCACTTTGTGTCCTTTTCTCAATGTATTTCTTCATACCTTCGGGTATGACGACTTGAAGAACTGAAGACTTTTCGTCTGAGTGCGGAGGCATGCCATAAACAACCGGACCATGAAAATAGTCTCCCTCAGGTAATTCTCCTTTTTCATAAGCTTCACACCACGCGTCAATCATTTCTTCAGTTATTTCTGTACCACTTGCTGTTATATAGTGCCTACTCACCTTAATCTCTCTTCTGTCTTCAAAACTTAGTCTGGACCGGTGCATTAGCATGAATTACAAGCCAGGCTGAACCAATCTCCGCAAAAGGCTCTGCTCCTTTTTCCGTTAGGGAGCTATCCTATTGAAAGCCATCTGGGGTCGCCACCCCTATCAACCCTGACAGTTCTTACTACTGAGCAAACAGCTAGTAAAACTTCCTTTTCCGTTAGGTACTTTAAGCGCATGCGAATATAGTTTAACTCCCATTTTCCTCAAATCTCACATATCCAATCTAGCAAATGCACTTTTCCGTACGAATATTTATACGTATAAACGTACTTGTACATGTGCTTCTAATGACCGCTTCGGCAATTAAAGATTTTGGCTTATACGGCAAAAAGTATTGAGATTACTTTCACCTACACAGGGAACATATTACGACAATTGATTTTAAGAGGTTGAAACAAGTAGATCTACACCATTTACATAGAGGTGTCCACCGCATGCACATCATGAATATTGCCATTCAGAAAACGATACAAACAAAGATGTGGCACAGCTAGCGACAAAAGAAAAGAATACGATTGACCTAGTACGTACTATTTGGGAAAATGACAAAAACAACGCGTAGCATAGTAAGCAGTGCCCTTGTTGGAGATGACTCAGGTGCAATTCCTGGCCGTTGTTATTAGCCGCTTTAGAGCGGCTTTTTTGTTAGAGGTGATTTTATGGGTGGACATGACACATCGAATGTACCTGCTAAAAAGGTATGGCAAATACAGTGTCTTCTAACGCCGATGAAACAACAAATGAGAAAGTGGGCTGAGAGTTTAACAAAGAAGGACGCATGTCGTCTCCGAAGACAAATACGCACAGCTATGGCTATACAAGTACAGAGATCTATGATGCTTGTACGAGACGAACACGCAACAACAAGTGCGAACTTATTAATCCAAACGATATCCTGAAATAAAAAGCTTCTAAAAAGTGCTTTTTATATGAGATCAAACATGAACTCTTTTCAATACCTACCTATTTTTCAGATAGATACAGTATCGTATTACATGTAATACAGTACAAGGAGGTACGCCATGGAAACACAGATCACCTCAATTAGACTGCCAAAAGAACTGAGCGAGCGTTATAGCAGACTTGCAGAGACTACAGGACGTACACGTTCTTACTACATTACCGAGGCCTTGGAGAATGCTATCGATGAGTTTGAGCATGAAGCTGAACTCATAAAAATGGTTGAAGACTATAGAGCGGGAAGACTTGAAACCATAACACTTGATGAGCTGGAGGAGAACCTTGGCCTAGCAGATTAAGATCAACAAAAATATTCAGCGTGAATTGGGAAAGCTAGACAAGCAAACTGCTAAAAGAATTACTTCTAAGCTAAGAGAAATTTCTCAATTAGATAATCCTAGAAGTATGGGAAAAGCACTCATTGGTAACAAAGCCGGATTTTGGAGATATCGAGTAGGTGATTACCGCATAATCTGCGACATCGAAGATGAAGTGCTCGTCATTCTCGTAGTTGAAGTAAACCACAGAAGTAAGGTTTATAAAACTAGGTAGTGTCTTGAAGCAATACCAATACCAAAAGCCACAATAAAAAGCTGCTCTAAGGTGGCTAGAAGTATTAGAACGAAACTTGAATTAGATCAGCACTCCATTTTCTTAACGAGAATAAAACTCCTCATAACTTTTCTTTGCTTTTTCCGGGACACTATCCTTGATGTGATATCCACGACCATCTGAAAACCATGGAGAGCTGCTTGACTCTGATGGAGTTTCATACCAATCTTCATTTTCCATAAAATACGGCATCTCTCGTAACATTGAAATCTCCTTTTTAGTATCCTTGCTCTTTTAGATAGTCTCTTATTGCGAGTCCTACTGCGTTAGGTCTTGTGCTATGCGCGTTGGCAAAAGCTTCTGCAAAAACTCATGTGGATTGCTTTTTCCATATAGAAATCTGGTCCCATCAGCACATACTGCATTTCTTCTGGGCATTTTTGATTATACCTTTAGCAACCTTAGATTACCTCCCCTCGCCTGCGCGGGGAACACTACTTTGTCATCGCCACATTGACCTCCAGAGGAATCATCCCGCCTACGCGGAGAACCCTATACGAAGGAGTATAGTGATTTAAGAGATGAATCAAGTTCAGAACTTCTTGCTGAATCTCTTAGATTCGTTGCTGTAAATAGTTTCGGAAAGAATAGAATTGCTGATATTGTAGTAAAGGAGGTTCTCTCGTGGTAATTGATTATGACGCTCTTTGTGATTCGTTAGATATTTCTTTTGATGCTTTAACGCGAGGGAACAATTCGTATGCGCGTGAACATAAAAAGCTATACAAAAAATATGGCAAGAATCTTACTAAATTAAAAGATTTGGCAATTTGTATGAGTCTTCCGAGTGATGAACAGATTGCGATAATCCGTCGTAGAGAACTCTACAAGTTCTATCCTGAGTATTTCACTTGGGACGGTCCCACCGAAAAGGCCGAAAAAGAACTTACTCCTTTGCTTGAAAAGTAAAAACTCAAACTTCCAAAGCCCCAGCAATGGGGCTTTTTCTTTGCTCGTTACTAGCCTAAGACAATCCTTTCAGTGCAGGAAAAGGACCTGCAAAGGCTGAAAGGATTGGTTTTATGCCAGGCAAATTGACTGAAGGTGTGGACGAGGAGACAAAGCCGAAAGGCGAAATCACCCAAGACCCCAAACCTGATGTTCAGCCCCAAGACCGTTTGATTACCAGTCAGAATGACACTGCTCCAAAACACTCGAGGCAGCGCTACTACGGGCCGTCGCGGGAGGCGCTCGAGGCGGGGGCGGGCCGCCTCGCCGGGATAGCCGAGAACCAACGGCGGCTGAGGATGGTGGCCTGAGGGGGACGGTTGCGAATTTACACACTGATTCGGACTTGACCTCAGGATCCTACGCAGGAGGACGCCAACTGGGCGTTTGTAAGACTGGGATAGAGCCGCGAGCCTCCGGAAGCCTTCGACAAGATACCTCCAGTCCCAAACGAATACCTTTTTGCACACGATCTCAAACACGAACGTCTGTCCTGGCCTAAAGGACTGGAAGAACCCTTGTCCGTTACTTCTTCTTACGACGGAACAGCGACTTCAGGTCGATGGAGACCTCCTTCTCGGTACCGACTGTCTTGCCCTTCACGACCTCCTTGTCGAAGAGGTTGACACCGACTTTGCCGTCGGTAGTCATCTCCACCTTTGTTGGATCATGCATCTCGACGGTCGTGGTCCCATCATCGTTCTGGGTTACCTTGTCGACAACTTTCCGCCTTCCAAACAGCATGTCTTCTCCTCACGCATGTCCTTGCCTGTTGCAGTTCACATCCCCGCTGGCAAGATGCCGGGGACAGTTTGATTACCAGTCAGAATAACACTGCCCCAAAACATAGGTCAAATTCTTTGGCGCCCATATTATGTTTGATTACCAGTCAGAATGACACTGCTCCAAAACTAGTAAGTCCACCTTCATCCCAAGCACCATCTTTGTAGTGGGCAACGTAACTGTAATCACACTGCGTATATGCGAAGCCAAGCGATGTCCAATCGATGTCTTTTTTCTCCACTGAGTTTGCCATGGCTTTCCTTTCTCCGTGGATTTCAAAGAATGAACTCCCATCTTAAACGTGCAAATTTGAATACCTTGCCATATCAAATAGTTTGTAACCGAATAGTTATTTTGCGGTATAACGTACATGAACTGAAGGGAGCAACAATGAATATCAAACTCAAGAGGACTTACGAAGCGCCAGAAGCTAACGATGGGTATCGCGTGCTTGTCGATAGACTATGGCCTCGTGGCATCAAAAAAGAGAACTTACACGCTGATGAATGGGCTAAAACTATTGCTCCTACCACTGAGTGTAGAAAAGCATTCAACCATGATCCAGAGCGTTTTGACAGCTTTGTGTCTACGTATACGGCCGAACTTAACAGCAATCCCGACGCAGAAACCTTTGTTGAACAGCTCAAAAAGCTTGATTCAACTACCGTAACACTGCTTTTCTCAGACAAAGACACTAAATACAACAACGCTGTAGTGCTCAAGAAGTGGCTTGAGAGTAAATTAAAATAATAGGCTTATGAGCCGTAACTACATCTCTTGCGAGAAGAACTCCTGGTAGAATGCCAATTCTTCAGGAGTGTCAATGCTTGATGAAAATAAAATATCTGGTCGTACAATGTCGCTATTCTCATCTGCAGTGTTTGTTTGATTACCGGTCAGAATGACACTGCTCCAAAACCAGAGGAAAGGTGACGGCGTCGCCGGAGGACTTCCAACTCACCTGGTACTCCAGGTCCTCCGCATAGAAGGCGCCAATGCCGCGGTGCGGCCGGGCAAGCACATGAGAGCCACGGCAAGGACGCAGGCGGACAGGCATGCGACGAACTTGCGGGTTTGCATGGGCATCTCCTCGATGACGGCTGCCTCCATGATAGGGGAATCGCCCGGCAAAGGAAAATCCCAGCCGGCGGAGGGCCGACTGGGATTCGGACGTAAAACCCGACCGTGGTGGGGCCTACTTGGAGGATCCGCCGTAGTAACCGGGCTTGTCGCTTATCTTCTTGAACACCAAGGTGCCCTTCTCGCCGCCCTGGGAGAGCTCGAGGGTGATGTTGCCGTCCCCGTCGATCTGGCCCATCATCTTGTCGTCCGCCGTGGAGCCCGAGAAGGTGATGCTCTTGCCGTCATCGGTCTTCCACGTGAGCGAGGCCGTGCGCTGCCTCTTGTTCGTAATGTCGGGCGACGTCAGGATGCCGGTGCCGTCGCTCTTGAGGTCGAGGGTGAAGCGCAGTCCCGTCTGGTCGACCGTGGCCTGGTAGTCCTCGTTCGAGACATGCGTCACCTTGCCGTCCTTCTCCGTGAAGTCCTCGTTGTCCAGCTCATAGGTGCCGGCGAGCTTGGTAGCATAGTCCTCGGACTTCGTCTTCGAGTCGTCGGACTTCGTCTCCTCCTTCGTCGTCTGGGTCGAGCCGGGATTGTCGTTGGTGACCTGCGGGGCGAACAGATTGCAGCCCGAAAGTGCGAATACCAGCACGGCGCCGGCGAGCACGGCGCCAACCTTCTGTAGTCTCATCATGCTCCTTACCTGTCCTTCATCGTCTTCCATGCCGACGCGGGGACAAGGGACTCCCCACGGGATGCGGTTTGATTACCAGTCAGAATGATACTGCTCCAAAACGTGGGTGTCACCTTAAAAGTAAAAGTCGGGGTTTGATTACCAGTCAGAATGACACTGCTCCAAAACCACCATCTGCAGCCATTTTGCCTCCGCTAACGACCGTTCATAATGATGTATTTAACCATTCTAAAAAAAGTAATTATTGCAAATATACTGGAAAAACATAGGACAACATCAAAGATGATGGGATTAACTTCCCGCAACCACCACTCGAAAGCGAAGGTCAATAAAAGCAACCCCATAGAAAAAGACGACATTGAGGCTCTCTGCACATAGGGTCGAATGTCAATATACTCCCAAGCATCTTTTGGCAATGCATTATAACCTGCTAGCGATCCATACCACTTTCCTCGGTGGTATTGAATTGAAAAAAGAAAAAGAATGGCTGAAATAACCAAGCACGTAATGTCTTTAGTATTCATTACTCCTCCTATAAGTAGCTGGCCCCACCCACACTTAAGATGGGTGGGGCCAGGGGTTAGCTGATATTACTCAATAGCCACAGCTTTAACATAAACTGTAGCCAGAGCCGCAGAATTAACTACTGCACCGTAATTAACGCCAACTACGACGTCATAGACCGCAAGAGCCGTTTGATTACCAGTCAGGACAACACTGCGAGTCAAAATACGGCTTTGCCAAAAATGTTATCCATTTGGGTAACGCCACGTAGGTGACACTTTGACTTGTCAAAAGCTTTCCTGTTTGGAAGGCTTTTTTCTTGTCCATTGATTAGTCTACGCGGATATTTTGTGTGTTAACCCGTCTGTCAAGTTTATTCGGCGATAGGTATCATTTATTCCGTAACGGACACACTCGATTTCTTGCTTGATTGCCATATAACTAAGCAAGGGCAATCATGTCTCGAAAAGTAGTATCAGAACAAAAAAAGGAAACTCAACTTGCAATAAGCTGAGTTTCCTTTGATAGAAGCTTTACCAAGGTAGACTATGTGATCTGCCTAAGAAAACGTAGAAAATGCGGACGAGATGGAAACTAAATCAAGCTATTCAATAACCTTGTTACCATTCTTCACGTATTGGCTGCGCTTAAAGAGCAAGAACAGCAGGCCGCCCACAATAGTACCGATAAGGATTGCCACAACCCACATCAGGCCACCATCAACTACGGGCAGTACCAAAAAACCACCATGAGGAGCCGGATCGTGTACCCCAAAGAAGATGGTAAGAATGGCGCCAATAGAAGAACCAAGCATCATGATGGGCATGACAGGCCAAATGTTCTTGGTCATAAAGGGAATTGCACCTTCAGTAATATGAGTGCAACCCAAAATGAAGTTAACCAGGCCGGCATCATGATCTTCTTGCGTAAAGTACTTCTTGCCAAAAAGAACAGCAAAGGTGGTAATCAGTGGAGGAACAATACATGCAGCGGAAACTGCAGCCATAAAGTTGGTGCCAAAATTGTACGTAGAGGTTCCAACACCAGCAGCCAAAGCCTCAGTGAGCATGGCGGTACCCGTCACGTAGGCAGCTTTGTTTACTGGGCCGCCCATGTCAAATGCGCACATACAGCCAATGGCAAGGCCCAACACAATAGGACCAGACGCAGAAAGACCTTTAAGGAAGTTCATCATAGCGATGTTGATTGATGCCATGGGGCCTGAAATACCAAGCATAATCAAGCCAACGATAAAAGCAGAGCACAAAGGATATAAAAACATTGCCTTCAGACCATTGAGGTTCTCAGGAAGCTTAGCAAAGACCTTCTCCAAAAGAAGAATGGTATAGCCGGCCAAGAAACCACCAATAATGCCGCCCAAGAAGCCAAAGCCAACGCCAGAACCGCCGGCATCAATAAGACCAGTATCTGGAGATATAGGAAGACCTTGAATAGCAATCATGCCCGCGAGAAAACCAGGTACAAGAGCAGGACGCTTGCCGATGGATTCAGCAATGTAGGCAGCCAACACTGGAACCATCATACTCATGCAAATGCCGCCGATAGTTTTAAGTAAGGCAGCAAAAGAATTATAGTCAGCGGCCGTAGAATCAAATGAGGTAATGCCCCAAAGGAAGGACACCGCAGTCAAAACACCACCAGCGACGACAAAGACCAACATGTGGCTTACGCCGTTCATGAGGTGCTTGTAAATCTGGTGACCGATTGACTCTTTTTCTGGAGTATGAGTCGTGGAGTCAGAGCCTGCAACCTCAGCGGTCATCTCACCGGAAGCCTTTGCGGTCAATGCTTGCTCGATAAGAGCTTCTGCATCCTCTTTTTTGATAGCCTTACTCACGCCGACAGAAACCATAGGTTTGCCGACAAAACGTTCGGCATTGACATCTTTGTCGGCAGCGACAATTACAGCCCTCGCGGCTTTAATCTCTGCCGGAGTGACCTCGTTCTCAATGCCCACCTGACCGTGAGTCTCTACCTTAATGGTAAGACCTCTTGCGGCTGCAGCATCCTCCAGAGCCTTTTTGGCCATAAAGGTATGTGCAATGCCTGTTGGACAACCAGTAGCTGCAATGATGTCATAGACCTGTACGTCTTCAGCCATATGCAACTCCTTCCTTCCTGTGTGCCATATGACACGCCCCTTGCGCTTACGCGCGATCCCTCTATCCTATTTGAGAAACCTTAATCTGAGCGGACAGCTCGTCCACCAAAGCAAAATCTCCCAAACCAGCACTCATGGCAACATTAGCGCCCGTTGCCATGGCGCGAGATAAAGCGTCCTCAACCTTATTACGCCTGTCCTTCCAAACGGACAAGAAACTTGCAAGAGTCGCATCCCCCGCACACGCCGTCGAAAGTACGGGTACCTTAACAGCCGTCGCGTGGTACACCTGCTGCCCATCATAAAAATATGCACCATCAGCACCAAGTGTAAGTAAAATATTTTGTGCTCCCCGCTCATGAAGCATATGGAGAGCATCAACAAAATCCTGCTCAGAGCTGACATTTACACCAAAGATGTCGGCAAGCTCATCGTCATTCGGCTTAATAAGCAATGGTTTGCGCTCTATTAAATGGGCTAAGCAGGGATGAGAAATATCTAATACGAACTCTGCTCCCTTGGCCTGAACTATATCAATAAGCTCGTCATAGTAGCTCGGATCTATATGGGGAGGCAGGCTGCCGGAGATAATCAGACAATCCAGATCATCGAGGTTGTCGATAAGTTCAAGCATCTGTAGTTGGGCTTCTCGACTTACAGGCGCTCCCGCATTTACCTGATCGTATTCCTTATCGCCAACCTTAAGAAACACATTAAGGCGTGTAATGCCATCAATCCACACGGGCTTGACCGGGCAAATCTTAGAGGCACCCTCTACAATATAGTTTCCGGTAAAGCCTCCAAAGAAACCCAGAATTTGAGAGTCTACGCCATAATGAGCCAGCGTAAAGGACACATTAAGTCCTTTACCATTGGGGGAATATACTGCGTCACGAGTGCGATTGATTTTATCAGAGCGTAAATCGTCGCTGGTAATGTTTACATCTACTGCTGGATTGGTTGTAAGGGTATAAATCATTGTCTACTCCCAATGTCGTGTCTACGTGCGACAATCCCAATAATTCCAAACCGCTACTTCACCTTAGACGAGTTTTACAACAAAACTCGCTTTTATACAAGCCCTTCAATCAGCTCTCGACCTCGCTTGTTATGCGCCACAAAGCGGATCTCTCGCAGGGGTTCAGCGCTACCAGAAGAAATGTCGTCAGTATCGTCTGCACTGAGGCACGCAGTGGTGTTACCGCCGCCTTTGGAAAGCTGCCGCTGGCAATCACCGCCAGTATCACCAGCTCCTTCAAGGCGAGAAATGAAAACATCAACACGCTCGTCACCAATGTCATCGGCAAACTGCTCGCCCCACTCAATCACCGTAGGGCCATCGGACTCCATGGCATCAAACAGGCCGATATCATCCAACTGGCTTGAATCATTCAGCCGATACAAATCAAAGTGACAGAGCGGCATCACGCCACCCTCATACACCATCTCTATCGTAAAGGTGGGGCTTGTCACATCAGCCGTAATGCCCATTCCCCGTGCAATACCCTTGGTGAACTGTGTCTTCCCCGCTCCAAGATCACCCGTCAGCACCAACACGTCGCCGGCTGCGAGAAGTTCTCCGCACTTCTCGCCAAGAGCAATCGTCTCGGCAGTGGAAGAAGATACGAAAATACCGGAGTCAACCATGCGAGGAAGCTTACTCATGCGAGGCCTCCTGTCCCTGAGAAAATGCCTGGCTCGCAGGGATTTCCTGTCCTCGGGGAACCCCTTGCTCCACAGGGATCTCCTGTTCCTTCGGATGCTCCCGGAGCCACTGACCCAAAAGACGTAAGTCGTCGGTCAAGAGCGGCTCCCACGCAGGATGGTAGATGGTCGCCGCCGGATGAAACGTCGGCAGCACAACAAAGTGCCCCGTCTGATACAGGCGTCCACGCAGAGACGTCACGCCCTTCTCGGTACGCAGAATAAACTGAGACGCAAAGTTACCCAAGCACACAATCGCATCGGGCCAGATGGCGCGGACCTGATTGCGCAGGTACGGAGCACACGCCTCAATCCCTTCAGGACGGGGGTTTCTGTTTGAGGGTGGTCGGCATTTAACCACATTGGTAATGAAGATGTCGTCGCGAGAAAGACCTGCCGCCGCAAGATAGCCATCGAGCTTCTTGCCCGCCGCGCCGATAAACGGTCTTCCGCCGAGGTCTTCATTTTTACCGGGTCCTTCGCCGATAAACATAACGCGCGCGTGGGGGTTACCGTCACCAAAGACAATGGTGTTGCGCCCTTCGCAAAGTCGGCAGAGGCGACAATCTCTCATCTGCTCGCGAACCTCTTCAAGTGTAACGGGCGAAACGTGTTGAGACGGATTTTTGGACATCTTTTTAACCACTTTTCAATCAACCATAATCAAACAAACGATAGTGCGCTCATCACGCCGCACTAACCGATCATTCTTCCTGCATTTCATTAAAGGTAAACTTTATCAAGGCGCATGCCAAAATCGCATACCACCTCATAGTTTATGGTGCCTCTCAGCTTGGCAATCTCATCGGCTGAAATGTACTCATCGCCGTCGGCGCCCATAATGGTGACCATGTCGCCTTCCATAACTTCATATCCGGGGCGATACGAGCGTGCCCTATTAACGTCGACGGCAAACATGAACTGATCCATGCAGATATTGCCCACCTGACGTACGCGCATGCCATCAACCAGCACATCCATCCGGTTGGAAAGACAACGCGCAAGGCCGTCGGCATACCCAATGGGAACCGTTGCCACCTGAATGTTCTTCCGAGGAACACGCCACGTCAAACCGTACCCCACGCCATCGCCGACATTGGGATAGATTGCCCGGGTAACTCGACCGCGAACGCTCATCACGGGTTCCAAAGCAATGCGCGGTACCGTGTTTTCTGCAGGATGCAGGCCGTATAAGCCGATACCTATGCGACACATGTCAAACTGCACGTCAGGATGAAGAATCGTGCCCGGCGTATTGTCCGCATGCACAAGACCGGTCTCAAGGCCCGCCTCATGAATGACGGACACCGCCTCGGTAAAGCGGTTTACCTGCAGCGCAAAATCCCAGTCGTCGAGCAGATCTGCCGTTGCAAAATGCGTAAACGTCCCTGCACATTCAAGACCGCGGTGGAAATCAATGGCGCGTCTCAGTTCGAGGGCTTCTTCTCGCCTCACGCCAATGCGGGTCATTCCGCTGTCGATGGCAAGATGGTATTTGCCGACTTTACCCGCAGCAGAAGACGCCTCGCCAAAGCCAAGCGCAAAATCTATCTCATAGACCGACGGCATTAAATCGAAGGTTACAAGATCATCAATGCTCTCAAGAGGCGGCTGGTTGAGTACAAGAATGGGGTCTTCAATACCCGATTGGCGCAGCGCAATTCCTTCATCGACCGTTGCCACCCCAAACTGATCGGCACCTACACTGCGGAGAGCCTTTGCACAGGCAGCGGCACCATGACCGTACGCGTCGGCCTTGACTATCGCCATGAATTTTACGCCGCGCGCCAGCTGTGCCTTAAACGCCTTTGCATTGCGTCTGAGCGCTCCAAGGTCAATTTCTACCCATGCCCACCTGTTATTTGGAAGCCCCATATATGCCTACTCTGCCATCGTATCCACCGGAAACGCGATTTGTTCCTCAATAGTATCAGCGGCAAGTCCAATGGTATCCGAAATATCAGATGCCAAAACCCCGCGCGTACCAAACTTCTCGGCCGCAAGCTGTCCCGCATAGGCATGAACTTCGCACGCAAGAGCACAAAAAACCGGAAGATCATCGGAAGCGCCGCCTACAAGCGCCAAACGACCGGCAATGATGCCCGAAAGCACGTCGCCTGAACCTGCCGTTGCAAGCGTGGCCGGACCGGGCTTGGGCAAAACCGCTTTCTGAACGCCCACGCACGCGGTTGCCGTGCTCTTTGCAACAACCACAAGTTCGGAGCCACCATCGGCCCAGATGATTTTGCGAGACGCATCAAGCTGCTCAACAAGGCTTGCTGGCGGCGTATCAAGCATGCCCACCAAACGGCCGAGCTCGCGGCGATGCGGCGTCAGAATAAGCGGAGCGGATCTACGGGTTACCTCGGGAAAATCAGGAAGGTTATTGTTGGTCAAACGTGCAATGCAATTAAGCGCATCCGCATCAACAACCAGCGGAAGTCCGGAGTCAATAAGCGAAGACGTCACCGCCACCGTACCGCCCGACACGCGCATACCGGGACCGACCAAAGTCACCGTACGCATACCGGCAAGCTCCGCCACCGAAGAAACGGCGTCCTCCGTCAGCACACCCTCATCGTCACACGGCAACCCCACCACGGGAATCTCGGGGCATTGAATCTGCACGATGGGCACGATGGCCTCCGGAACCGCCAAGGTGACATATCCTGCTCCCGCGCGTGCGGCAGATCGGGCAGCCATCACAACTGCTCCCGGGAAGCGAGAAGAACCTCCCACCACAAGCACCGAACCACGCGAGAACTTATCGACATCATTAAGCTGTGCCGGAATATTGGTGAGATAATCCTCAAGATCGGTTCGCCATGCCACGGGATCCGCATCGACGACCAAGCGCTCGGTTTGTTCCGCAAGCGGCGCCACCACAATGGAGCCGCACACGTCACGGCCCGCATCGGCCAAAAGACCCGGCTTGAGAGCAATCATGGTAACGGTCATATCCGCAATGACACACGCACCCTCCGCGTGGCCCGTCTGGGAGTTCAAGCCCGACGGTACATCCACCGCAAGCACACGCGCGCCCGATTCGTTAAGCGTCTCAATCCAAATGTCAAAGGGAGCGCGGACTTTTCCGCGAAAGCCGGTTCCCAACATACAATCCAAAACGGCATCGGTTGTTGAAAGCAAATCTGCAAGCTCGGTTTTTGGAGGCCCCACAAGCACCGATACCCCGGAGCGAACCGCACGCTGTGCCATCTGACGCGCAAGATCTCCCGAAATCTGATCGGGCTCAATGGGAGTGATGACTTTCACGTTTACGTTGCGAGAACGCAGCGCTTCGGCGGCCACCCATCCATCGCCGCCGTTGTTGCCCATACCGGCAAGAACTACCACATTATCAATGGATCCGCCCAGGTTCAAAACTTCCTGAGCCGCCGCATATCCGGCACGATGCATAAGCTCGGATACGCTTACGCCCACACGGGTGAGAGATACCTCAACACGTTTAATGTCTTCAACATTCAAAACAGGCTGCATGTTTTACTCCTCATGCCTCATCAACGGTATCCATTATAGTTTCTTGCACGCGCTCCAACTCGTCGATTACCGAGCGGGCTTCTTTAAATGAAACCGCAAGCGCTTTAGCTGCGTCTTCCTTTTCATCAGGTTTCGGGCGCACCACATCCGTCACGGCAACCGCATTTGCTACCGCAACGTCATGCGTATGCGAAATGGACAAAGCCACTTCACGAACTCCCTGCTCGCGGGCAACTTCGGCTGCACGACCGGCGAGAAGTACGCGCGGACGCCCTGAATCATCCCGCACCACCGAGACGTCTCCTATTCCGACGCCATTGCCAAAGCCCAATCCAAGTGCTTTAAGCACGGCTTCGCGCGCGGCAAAACGACCGGCATAGTGCTCGGCCGGTCGTGCGGTATGTTCGCAATACATACGCTCGTCTTCCGTAAACAGACGGCGGATAAAATAGGGCTTCTCATCAAGAGCGTGCTGCATACGCGCAATCTCCAGCATATCAACGCCAATACCTGCAAGAGCCATACAACACCTGCGCTATGCCATACATTTGAAGGGTTCAAGCGACTTCAGAACAATGTCGTTTGCCTCTTGGCAAAGCCGCTCCGATGATGCCTCCGCAAGCACTCGAATAAGCGGCTCGGTGCCGGATGCGCGCACGAGAACGCGGCCGTCACCCTCCAAGTACTTCTCGGCAGCAGCTATGGCTGCGGTAACGGAGGTGGAACCAATGGCAGCGTTTTTATCCGTCACCCGAACGTTTACCAGCTGTTGGGGATACAGGCGAACGGGACGGACAAGCTCGGAGAGTTTCTCGCGCTCGGCACGAAGAACTTCCATGATGCGGAGACTCGTCATGATGCCGTCGCCGGTCTTCTCAAGATCGCCAAAAATAATATGGCCGGACTGCTCGCCGCCGAGGCTATACTCGTGTTCATTCATGCACGCATACACGTTTTTGTCGCCCACGTCGGTCTTTTCGTAGGAAAGCCCCGCGTCCTCAAAGGCTTTGAACAGCCCAAAGTTGCTCATAACGGTGGTGACGACCGTCTGCTTTGCAAGGCGGCCATATTTATTCAGATAGCAGCCACACACATACAGGATAAGGTCGCCGTCAACCACATGGCCGCGCTCGTCAACCGCAAGGCAGCGGTCGGCATCTCCATCGTAAGCAAAACCCACGTCAAGCCCATTTTGCACGACAAAGCGCTGCAGCTGATCGATGTGCGTGGAGCCGCAGTCTACGTTGATGTTCAGGCCGTTAGGAGCGTTATTGATAACGTGCGTTTCTGCGCCCAATGCGTCAAAAACAGGGCGAGCAACGCTTGAAGCGGCACCGTTGGCACAATCAAGACCAATCTTCATGCCTTGGAGACTGAAGCCACATGACGCAATCAAGCTGGAGATATATCGGTTACGACCCTGCATATAATCAACGGTGCATCCGATTTGCTCTCCGGTGGCGAGAGGAACCTCAAACTTGTTGTCGATATAATTCTCAAGCTGCTCAAGGATTTCCTCTTCCATCTTATAGCCGTCTTTGTTTACCAGCTTGATACCGTTGTCGGTAAAGGGATTGTGCGAAGCGGTAATCATAACGCCGCAATCAAAGGCCCCGTCAACAACCTCATAGCTCACGCCCGGCGTTGGGATAACGTGCAAGATATATGCGTCTGCCCCGGAGGCAACAAGGCCTGAAACCAGTGCGGATTCAAACATATAGCTGGAACGGCGCGTATCCTTTCCCAAAATCACACGGGCACGTCGAGCCTGGCGAAGTCCGTAATACCAGCCAATGAAACGGCCGATCTTATACGCATGGTCAACGTTGAGTCCCTCGTTTGCGCGCCCTCTAAAGCCATCGGTACCAAAATACTTCATAGCAGCTCCTCGCTATATCTCATGTCACGCCACCGTACTGTATACAGCACGGCGATACCCGCATGTTCTTCTCGCTTTTTACCCCGTGCATAAACAGCATAGCGGTATATATATTTTACGTGAAAATGACATCTTGACGGCACAAAAAAGGGTCCATCGTAAAAACGACAGACCCTTGTACACTTTGAGCAAAACCTTGCTCCCAAACCTTAACGCTTTGAGAACTGCGGGCGCTTACGTGCCTTCTTCAGACCGTACTTCTTACGCTCGACCGCACGAGAATCGCGGGTGAGGTAGCCGGCCTTCTTGAGGTCATCGCGATACTCGCCTGCCTCGAGAAGTGCACGTGCAATACCTAGGCGCAGAGCACCGGACTGACCGTTGATGCCACCGCCGTCGCAATTGGCAAAAACGTCGAAATGACCAAGGGTATCAGTAATGCGCAGTGGAGCCACTGCGTTATCAACAAGCTGCTGGCGACCAAAGTATGCGGTTGCCTCGCGACCGTTGACGGTTACTTTACCGGTACCGGGAATAAGACGAACACGAGCAACAGCCTCTTTACGACGACCGGTGCCGGTATAAACTGCAGTTTTATCAGCCATCGTTAGTCCTCCAGCTCAATCTTAACGGGATTTTGTGCGGCATGCGGGTGCTCAGCGCCGGTATACACCTTAAGCTTCATACCCTGCTTGCGACCAAGAGTGGTCTTTGGAAGCATACCTTTGACGGCGTGCTCAACCACACGCTCCGGATGCTTATCCATAGCCTCCTGGAAGGACTCGATCTTCAGACCACCGAGATATCCGGAATGACGCCAGTACTCTTTGTGGTCAGCTTTAACGCCAGTCAAAACTACCTTATCTGCATTGATGATGACAACAAAGTCACCTGTGTCGGCATTGGGCGTGTACTGTGGCTTGTTCTTACCACGAAGAATCATTGCTGCCTTCGTAGCCAAACGACCGAGTGTAGCACCCTCAGCGTCGATGAGCACCCATTTGCGCTCTACCTCGCCAGCCTTGGCAAACTGAGTCGACTTCTTCACTTGACTCCTCCTACAAATGTACAAAATGGCAACTTCTGGACAAGTTACCGCTGCTTTTTTATCAGAGATTACGGGGCTCTGTGGAAAAGCCTTAAAAGTATACTCCACTTAGGCGTCAGCAACACGATCAATTTTTGCCCACAACAAAGCTGCGGATTTCTTCAAGACGCTCCATGGCTTGACGGCGGCCTTGCAGGTACAGGGTGAGAAGTGCTTCTCCCGAGCGCTCATTGACTTTAACTTCTACCGGTTTTGGAGGGGCTATCACCAAACACTGCCCTTCTCGCTCCAGCTGCCGGAGCTGCTCTCTGCATGCGTTGTACCTGTCTGCCCTAGTCTCCAACGCCTCGAGATAATACGGAAATGCGTCATAGCGATGCGAGCGGATGGTCATCTGCTCGTTGGTTGTACCTTTTACGTAATTGCGGTCCTGCGTCACAATCACCAGCGCCCGCTTTGATACGGGATAGTCTGCGCGAAACCGCGAGCCGGACAACCGTAGGGCAGATGCGAAGGGAATGGAGTCGGCAGTGCCGCCGTCAAGGTAGCGGTGCCCTTCTTGCTCGACCGTTTTTGAAACCAGTGGCATCGATGCCGAAGCCTGCACTTTCCAAATATCTTCCGGCAGAGACCGTACGTGCAGATATGCAGGAGTTCCAAACGTTACATCAGAAGCAACGGCGTACATTTGCATGGGATTGGCGTTGAAGGTATCGCAGTCACAAGGATCCAGGTGATTTTGGATTTCTTCGTACATGAACTCGCTGCCCGCAATGTTTCCTGTTGTGGCGAGCGACCAAAACGACATGAACCTGCGGTCATCTCTGAATGCGAGCATCACGCGCATGGCTCGGCCAATCTGTCGAGATTTGAAGCTTACCGCATTGATGGCGCCCGCGGAGGTTCCCCATACACCAGTAAAGTCAACAATGCCGTACTCAAGCAAGACATCCAAAACACCGGCGGTAAAAATACCTCGGAAGCTGCCTCCCTCGAGAACGAGAGCGACGTCGGGTTGATGCGCGACCTTTTGCTGCAATGCCATATCCACAAGTTTGCTCTTCTCGCCAAGCGTCTCCATAAAACCTCCGAGTTCTGTTTTACAGAAGTGTACCCTCATGCGCGACGGGACGCTTGATACTTTTTGAACGCCTCTTGGTACTGTGCGTTTGCGTGCTTGAACCGCTGATTGAAAAGCAGGGTCATCACCAGAAGAATCACAAGGTAGGTTCCTACAAAAGAAATCCATGCCTCAAGGATGTTGGGAAGCCAGCTCCCCATCAACGCTAAAACAACGAGCATGGGAAACAGGCACCCGTTAAAGGCCATATAGCGTTGGAAATAGCTCAGGCGCAGAATAATCGGCTGGTAATTGAACCAGATTTGCTGGAACAGGCCCGCTCCAATTCCCGCCACGATAAGCGTCAATATGAGAATATTCTCCTGTGCGTCTCCCAAGTGAGCGAGCAGCGCCACTATGGCGTAAACAAGTGATATGCCCATAAAATACAGTGCCCCCACGAAAAGGCTTTTTCCGAAGCTCTCCTTGAGAGTCTTGCAGGCAGCGTTGTCTGCATTTTCGCCGTTATTTTTACGAAAGTCTTGTTGAGTGTGTGTTTGTTCGAGTTTCATGATATTCCCTTCTGTCGGTATCGTTAGCTGCTCTACAAAATACCGATACGTTTCTTGATGTCCGACGCGTATTTTCTTGATGCAACCAAGTTCTTCTCGCTCAGTGAAAGAAGTATGCGACCGGATCCTGCCGGGCTGATTCCCGTCACATAATCCAAATTCACCAGTTCTTGGCGAGAAGCGCGGACAAACTCCGTTCCTCTCAGGGCCTCTTCCAGCTCAAAGAGACGACTGTCGCTTTCAAGCACCTCACCTGTTGCGAGATGGATTATGGCCGTGTGATCACCGGTTTCGATCCACGTAATATCGGCAAGAAATACCACGCGCCGCTTGATGGTTCCGGGAACATATCCCGAGAGTTTTCCGTCCGCCATCTGCAGCTGGCGGACGATTCCCGAGACGCGCTGATCGTCAGGGCCACTTAAAATGGTTACCTCAATTTGCGACCGGCCTTTTTCTTCTACAACGCGAATGTCCATCTTGCATCCCAACACTGAGCGATGTTTATTACTCCATACCTTAAGGTATCTCTAGGATATACGGTACTGTGCGTAAGCCATTTGGCGCATACCTGAGATGCACTTTCTGGTAGGTAAAATACCCTTCATGCATCTGATGCGGCAGTCGACAACAAAAAGGTACTGCTTAATCGGCAACAAAAAAGGCACTGCTTGATACAAACAGTGCCTTTTATTGAAGACATATCATCAAAAACTGAACGTTCTTCTCGGCCTTTACTGAGCTCTCGACCTTTACCGAGCTTCTCGGTCCCTAACGAGGTCATGAGCCATATCCGGACAAATCGTTGCTTACTGTGCAGCCTTTACCTTCTCCCAATCTGCCTTAAAGCTGGCAAGGCCCTTGTCGGTAAGCGGGTGCTGAACGCACTTTTTAAGTGCCGCAAAGGGAACGGTTGCGATGTCGGCGCCAAGACGGGCTGCCTGGGTTACGTGGTATGGCATGCGGATGGAGGCCGAAATAATCTCAACCTGATTGTCCACATTCTTGCCGGACCAGTCGTAATTCTGGATAACTTCTACCACGTCAGCCAGCTGTGCCACGCCGTCTTCCCCGATGTCATCAAAGCGACCCAAGAATGGCGACACGTAGCGAGCTCCCGCATTTGCGGCGAGAAGCGCCTGCGGGGCGGAAAAGATAAGCGTCATGTTTACGCGGATACCCTCTGCCGCAAGGGTATGAGTGGCGGCAAGCGCTTCCGGGCAAATGGGAAGTTTTACCACGATGTTTGGAGCAAGAGCAGCAAGACGACGACCTTCGGCAATCATCTCTTCCGTGGTTTCAGCCGTTGATTCAGCGGAAACAGGAAGGCCCTCGCAAAGTTTGGCAATCTTTACCATATGAGGTTCAAAATCCTCAAGCTTGCCTCCTGTTTTTGCATACAGGCTGGGATTTGTGGTGACTCCCGCAAGACATCCCCAACTTTTTGCTTCAGCAATCTCGTCGAGATTTGCCGTATCAATAAAAAACTTCATTTCCGCTCCCTTCATCCTGCATTCTCAATTTACCTGCGGTTTATTGATAAACTGTCACGCGCCGTACTATGCTTCCATGATACATGACCTACTTGGCAAGCGCTTCCAAAATACGCGAAGTCGCTCCTTTGAGACGGTAGCATTCAACGTATTGCCGCAGCGGTCGTTTGATATGATCGACCACAAAACGCTGGCCGTCGATATTTTGAGCCGCAAGGTTTGCATAGAGTTTCTCGGTTGCCACCTTGACCTCGGGATCATTAAACGCATAGTGACCTGAAATATCCAGGATGTCCAAAGAGAGTTTCTCGTTGGCAAGGATCTCCTCAACGCTAAGGTTGACCTGATCCCCCACCATCCACTTGCGCCACCGCTCGGTCTCGATGGCTTTCACCAGCAAGGTTTTCCGTAAACCGGAAACCTTGTCTGAAGCAAGTAATCCTTCACGGACGAGAAGATCTTCTACGTCGCAGAGCTTGAGATATGCCCGCGTCTCCTCGGTTCCGTACTGCGGAGCCACATTGGAAGCGGTCACGTTTGCCGGTGTATGCTCAAGCAGTGTCACATCGTCAAGATAATCAGCATTATGTTCCTTAAGGCCAACACCATAGGAGCGCGCCATCTTCGCAAGACTGTAAGCCGCTTCAAAATCGTAATGACCGACCTGCTTGGTAAGCCGCGTGAGCGTTCCTGTCTGTCCCACGATGAATGTCGGCATCGGCAGGCCACGGGCAACAAGTTCGTCTTTCAGCCGCTCAATAAAGGTGTGATACTTATCCGTCGATGTCAGTCCGCCATTGGTCTCCTCGGTACCAACCTCATAGCCAATCTCGGGAAGACCGCGGGCAACACGCTCCTTCTCGCACCATTCAATCAAATCAACCGTACGCCGAAGAACAACATCCAGTGGAATGACCTTACCAATTTCAAAGGGATCCTTAGTCGGATCAATCATCAGGAGGTCAAAGCCGTTAAGCATATCTGCCAAATACGACTTGCGGGCGAGCTCCATAGCTTCGTCTTCGGGCAGATGGGCATTGCGCTCCTCGTCCCTTTGCCATGGACCGCCATGATCTCGGCACAGATAATACAGGCCATCAAAGCCAACTTTTTGAGCTATCGCCGCAATATCTGCCGAGAAGCGCTTCTGATCCCAGCCGTTAACATATCCACCTCCCAAATCATCGCAGTCAACCTGGTTGCGCGATGCAATGAACATCAGCGGAAAGTCGTCATCGCGACCAAGTTCAAAGGCTGCCTGAAGGAGATTTGAAGACATGGGTCCGATGCCAAGAAGTGTCGCCGATGTGCCAGTATCCTGCAGCCTAAGGAGCCCTTCAACGGTTCGTTTGATGGGCAATTTTTGCATAAGACTCCTCCTTCCCGAATGCAAGAGCATCCGGTAATCAAAAGGGCGCAAGAAGTACTTGCGCCCCATGTATAAACGTTGTTTCTAAGCGGATTTCTTCGTTGATTTGTCAGCAAGACCGGGCTTGATAAGCACGAGAATCGCCACGCCAACGATGACACCGATTGCCATGTCCAGTGTAAAGAGCGCAATGTTATTAGTTGCCGCAGCAACGATCATGCCGCCGTGGGGCACAAAGCACTCAACGCCATGCCACGCTGCAAGTCCTCCGCCAACGGCAGATCCGATCATGATGGCGGGAAGGGTATGAGCCAGGTCCTTGACTGCAAAGGGAATGGCTCCTTCGGTAATGCCAATGAGTCCCATAAAAATAGCGGAAATACCCATCTGTCTGTCAGCATCGTCAAACTTACTGCGCGCAATGAGTGAAGCGATTCCGCAAACCAGTGGAGGAACTGCGACTGCAACACGGAATGCTCCGTTAGGACCATACACACCGGCGGTCATAAGAGCCATGGTAAACGTAGAGGCAGTCTTATTAACTGGACCACCCATATCAAAGGCTGTCATGAGACCAATAACGATACCCAGAACAACCGCAGATCCTCCCTGCAAGCTGGAAAGCAAACCGGTAAGCCAGTCCATAAACGCGCCGAGAGGCGTTGCAAGCACATAGATGTAGACCATACCGAGTACCAGCGAGGATAGCGTCGGGATGATCAAGATGGGCATGATGGTACGGATGGTGCTATTGACTTTCCAAGTCTTCATCCACTTGACAAAATAACCGGCTGCAACACCGAGCACCATAGCGCCTAAGAACCCTGTTGAAACCTGCGTATCTCCGGAAGGGACCGGATTGTTTGCAAGATAACCCAGCACAAAACCAGGCGCCAGAGCAGGCTTTCCACCGAGTGAATATGCGATATAAGCCGCCAGAGCCGGAATCATCATCTTGATGCCGGCCATGCCAATAAGATTTAAGTTCTGCATCACAGGATTGGTAACTTCAATACCATCTTTTCCTGCGGTACCTGTAGCTAACGAAAACGCCAAGAACACGCCACCGATAACAACAATCGGAATAAAATATGAAACACCGGTATTAAATGCCTTGATCAGGTCTTTTCCTACCGTACTCAAAGCCGAAGGTTTCTTGTCCTCTACCATGATCTCTCCTCTCGACAAACGTACATAAAAACAGTTACAACTACGAAACTTCTAAAAGAATCGTTTCATCAAATATCAAACAAAAGCTACTGGGTCAGAGCCACTACCTGATCGATTACCTTTGCAGGATCGGCAATGGCAAGCGAAGGATCCAAGGTGAGAACGCGACCTTCATCGCGCTTCTCGTCAAAACGCTCATCCCCTTCAATGCCAATGGCAATGGCGAGAAGAACGGCATCGGCTTCGGCGATTTCTTCTTCCTCAAGTTCATTCTCGATACCATAGCCGCCCTGAGCTTCCACCTTGTACTCAAAACCTCGGCGCTCGCACTCCTTTTCTATGGCCTCTTTTGCCATCCAGGTGTGAGCAATCCCGACGGTGCAAGCACAAACTGCGACAACTTTCATAACGAACTCCTCTCCCGCAAACAGTCCGCATCACAACGCATAGTGCGATACGCTTCACCATCACGTACTGTCACTTTGACTTTGAATATAGTTTTATGGAAGCAAATTTCGGCAAACGTTCTCATGACCTCGTGATATACTGTTTTTTGTTAAACGTTTTACCAACATCTAATACTGCGGAATCACAGCTTGAGATTTATTTCAAGTATAAAGTTGTAAATTCGGCGAGGCGCTATCACTAAGTCTCTGGATGATGGGAGGATACATGAGTCGCATAACTATCATCGACGTTGCTAAAAAGGCCGGAGTTTCCACGGCAACGGTATCAAACTATCTCAACGAACACTATGAGAAGATGGCACCGAGCACTAAAGAATCAATCAGAAAAGCTATCGAGATGCTTGGATATATTCCCAGTGCGCAAGCTCAGGCACTCACGGGCAAAAGCACCGGCATCATTGCGGTTCTTATCCTCGACAACACCAACGCATGGGCTGCACAGCTTACACGGGGTATCGAAGATGCGGCGCTTGCTGCCGGTTATCACACCGTCATCTGTAACTCACGATTTAATCCTCAAACGGAGTCGGCTTGGGTTGAAAAGATGCTCTCCATTGGCGTAGACGGTCTCTTAATCCAACCAACAAATCAATTCCGAGCACTCGACCGGCGAATCACCAAGGTTAAAAGACCCGTTGTATATTATGACTGCGACTTATTTGACTTCAATACCAGCTGGATCAAATCCAACCTCTACGACGGAGTGTACTCCGCAATTTCTCAGTGTATCGAACAGGGATATGAAAGTTTCATAGCCATCGGCGGCGAGCCAACGGGCCGAACGCGGACGGAACGCGAATCCGGCTTTGCGGACGCCCTTTCATCTGCCGGATTTACCTATGAACGTTTGACCGTCGATAGCTCCCACCTGCAGCGCTCTCAAATCGCCGCCTGGTTGAAAGGCCACCTGTATCCTGCGCGGCGCACGCTAATCTACGTGCCCAATCAATGGGCGCTGCGTGACGTCTACCTTACCATTATTGAGCAGGGCTATGTGATCCCCGAACGAGTCGGGCTTCTCGGGTTTAATAACACGGACTGGACAGATCTCACCCAATACCCGATTTCAACCATTATCGAACCGGTCTATGAGGAGGGTCATCTTGCCTGTGAAATGCTCCTGCACCAATTAAAAGATCCGGAGACTCCCCCAGTTCAAAAGGTCCTTCCTTGCACGGTAAGGTGGCTGAGTTCTACGGTATAAACCAAGTGGACCTGTGAGGTAGATCTGCCAAGCTGTGATGCACTTCTTGTGACCTGTGATGTACTTCCTGTGACCTGTGAGGTAGATCTGCCAAGCTGTGATGTACATCTTGCGACCTGTGAGGTACTTTTCCGCTTCAAAACAGGGGGCTGTGATGTACTTTTGGCGAGAAAATCGGTCTTCTCGCCATAAAAAAGTACATCACAGCTCTACAAAAGTACCTCACAGCTTTGCAAAAGTGCATCACAGCTCTGTGTAAGCCAGTCTGTGTAAGCCGGCTTATGTCTGCCGAAAATACGCCAAGCATGCTTCCTGCGAGGCTGGAGTAGCGCACTGCCGATAGCCCTTAAAACTGCTGTTATCTGCAGAACTCCTGCACTTTTGCCAAAACACTTGCTTTATCAAGGCCGTACTTTGCGAGCACCTCAAGAGCGGGACCGGACTCACCAAACGTGTCCTCAACGCCAATGACTTTCACGGGTACGGGAGCATGCTCAGAAAGCGCCTTACATACCGCACTTCCCAGACCGCCAATAACGGAGTGCTCCTCAACCGTCACGACCCTGCCGGTCTTTTGTGCGGACGCAACGAGAAGATCGACATCAATCGGCTTGATTGTGTGGATATTGATAACCTCGGCACTTATCCCCACGCGCGCAAGCTCCTCAGCAACTTCCAAAACGGTACCAACCATGAGGCCGGTTGCAACGAGAGTAACGTTGGTTCCCTCGCGAAGCACGATGCCCTTACCCACCTCAAACGTATAATCAGGACGATCGTTGATGACAGGAACCGGGAGCCGCCCAAAACGCATGTACACGGGGCCATCGATTTCATACGCAGCATGAACGGCCGCTTCCGCTTCAATGGCATCAGAGGGACTGATGACCGTCATACCGGGAATGGTGCTCATAACGGCGAAATCCTCATTGCACTGATGCGTAGCTCCATCTTCGCCCACGGAAAGACCACCGTGCGTGGCGCCAATCTTAACGTTCAGGTGAGGATAGCCAACGGAATTTCTGATTTGCTCAAAAGCCCGGCCCGACGCAAACATGGCAAACGAAGTGGCAAAGACCGTACGACCGGTAGCAGCAACACCTGCGGCCATACCAATCATGTTGGCCTCGGCAATACCGCAGTCAATAAAGCGCTCCGGATATGCTTCACCAAACTTACCCGAACGCGTAGCTTCTGCAAGGTCAGCGTCGAACACGAGAAGATCGTCATGGTCACGGCCAAGCTCTACAAGAGCCTTGCCGTACGCATCGCGCGTAGCGATTTTTTTAACTTCTGCCATGGTTACTCGGCCTCCTTCTCAAGTTCAGCCATCCCTTGGGCAAACTGCTCATCATTGGGTGCCTTGCCGTGCCAGCCAACCTGGCCTTCCATAAATGAAACACCCTTGCCCTTAATGGTATGGGCAACGATAACGGTAGGGTAACCCTTCACGGTACGAGCCTCAGAAAAGGCTGCCCGCAGTTGGTCAAAGTCGCTACCATCAGCAACCTCGATAACGTGGAATTTGAACGCCCGGAACTTCTCGCCAATAGGAACCGGTGAGTTGATTTGCTCAAGCGGCCCGTCAAGCTGGAGGCCGTTGTTGTCAATGATGAGCGTAAGGTTATCAAGTTCATGATTGCCGGCAAACATCGCCGCCTCCCAAACTTGACCTTCCTCAATCTCTCCGTCACCAAGAAGCGCGTACGTACGATAGGTATCGCCAAATTTCTTTGCAGCAAGCGCCATGCCAACAGCCGTTGAAACGCCCTGACCAAGAGATCCGGTACTCATGTCAACGCCCGGCGTGTCGTTCATATTGGGATGACCCTGCAGGCGGGTATTCAAATGGCGGAAGGTCTTGAGCTCTTCTTTTGGAAAGAAACCGCGCTCCGCAAGGACCCCATAGAGCGCAGGGGTCACATGGCCTTTTGACAGCACAAAGCGATCCCGACTGGCTTTGTGTGGATCTGCCGGATCCACATTCATTTCTTCAAAATAGAGATAGGTCAGGATATCAGCCGCGGAAAGCGACCCTCCCGGATGCCCCGATTTTGCGGCATGCGTTGCAACAAGAATGTCCTTGCGGACTTCGCGGGCAACATGTTCCAGTTCCGTATTGGTCATGATACCTCCGTATTCAAACGCGCTATGCACTGAACTTCTCGCTGAGCTTAGCTTTCAGCTCTTCTTTATCGAGAATGTTGTCGAGAACAACCTTTTCGTTATCAGGAACGCCTGCAATAAAATCGCCAAGATCGCGGCCAACGATAAACAGATCGGCAGCTCCGGGCATAACGTCGGAGACGGTTGAATGCTCAACCTCAACGCCATCAACACCGAGATCTTTAAGGACATCCTGAACGTTCATTTCAACCATGAGGCTTGAACCAAGGCCGCTGCCACAGCAGCAAAGAATCTTCTGAATTGCCATTTTTTCTCCTTCTATGATTGGCATATGCCCGTGCAGATTTCACGAGCACAATCACGCTCCTTGATGACTATGTCCAAGGAGCGTGAAAGAATGTCTTACTTTGTTGTCTTCTCTGCTGTCTCAGATACCTCGTGCTTGGGAGCAACAAGGTTGTAGAGAATCGGGAGCAAGAAGCAAACGATGCAGATGATCGTAAGAATGAGTCCCTGTGCATTAAGCGCAACGTTGCCAAAAATAAGCGCCATGATCGAGAAGTCGGCGTCAGAGAACGTTGCAGATGTAAAGCCCATGCTCGTAAAGACCGGCATACAAAATGCAGGAAGGAAGGTAATGAGCAGGCCATGGGCAAACGCACCGGCAACACAGCCCTTTATACCACCTTCAGCATTACCAAAGACACCAGCCGTAGCACCGCAGAAGAAGTGAGGCACAACGCCTGGAAGAATAAGAGCGAGAGGAACGAGGCTTGCATTAATGAGGCCCAGCAAGATCAAACCAAGAATTCCTCCAACAAAGGAAGACAAAAATCCGAGAATAACAGCATTTGGTGCATAGGTAAACGCAATGGGACAATCGAGCGCAGGCTTTGCACCAGGGACGAGCTTCTCAGCAATGCCCTTAAATGCGGGAACAATCTCACCAATGATGAGACGAACACCAGAAAGAATGATATACACACCACCGGCAAAAGAGAGACCGCGCAGAAATGCCCAGACTACCCAGTTTGTGGTGGTCTCAGTACCGACGTTAAGCAAATCGCCTAGATGCTGAAAACCTGCATATGCAGGATTTGAAGCAAACTCGGCAGCGGAAATACCAGCGGGAACAGCGCCCAAAAGACCGCGGCCAACCGCAACACCGGTGATAATAAGGAACATGATAATCATCGTAAGACCGATGGAAACCGTATTGTCACGCAGGAAAATCAGCCGCTTGGAGAACTGGAGTTTCTCGGTACTATTTTCGCGATCAGACGCAAAAAGTTTACCAACCATTCCGGAAAGCCAATATCCAACACCGCCAAAGTGACCAAGAGCGACAGAATCACTGCCGGTTACCTTACGCATGGTCGGCTGACAATATGCTGGCGAGAGAACCATGATGAGACCCAAGAGACACGCACCTGAAATATAGAGCATCCAACCGTCAAGGCCTCCGATGTGCAAAATGATGGCGAGCATAGCTGCCATATAAAGCGTATGGTGACCTGTCAGGAAGATATAATGCATGCGAGAAAAACGTGCAAGGACAATGTTGAGGACCATACCCAGACACATAATGATTGCAGTGGCTTGGCCAAAGTCCTGAAGCGCCATCGAAACGACTGCCTCGTTGTTGGGAACAACTCCCTGCATATTGAAGGCATAATTAAAAATCTCACCAAACGCAAGCAGTGACCCCGACTGAAGGAAACTCGCTCCGGCAGAAAGAACCAAGAAGCCAACAATGGTCTTCAGAGTTCCTTTTACAAGTTCCTCAATCGGTTTCTTCTGAAGCACCAGACCGAGAAGGGCTACAAGGCCAACAAGAATTGCAGGCGTTGATAGCACGTTAACGATAAAGTCTATAACTGGCATATTACGTACTCCTTCCACGTAGGTAACCAACGTAAGACACTATTGCAAAAGGCCTGTATACCTTTGTGCACAAAATACGTTCCATCGGACAGGTTGCCAATGGACTCTTCGGTTTAGGAGCCAACCGTCATATGGCAATATGCTTCATCTGCATTCTGAGATTGAGCGAGAGCTTCAATGTTTTTCGGATCTGCCAGTAGCGTAGCCAGCTCTCGCATTACTTCAATGTGCGAATTTGAGTCCTCAGCGGCAAGCGTTAGCAGCACGCTCGTAGGGGTTTGCCCTTCTTTGAACACAACACCCTTGCGCAAAATAGTAAGCGCAAGCTGTTTTTTAATAACGCCCTGTTCAGGGCGGGCATGAAGAAGAGCAAGATTTGGAACAAGAACAAAATATGGACCGAGCTTATGGGCGTTGTCGATGATACCGTCAATATAACGTTCTTCAACATATCCCCCTTTTACCAGAGGGGTAACTGCAATGCGAACGGCGTCTTCCCAATCCTGTGCCGAATCGATAACCTGAACGTTTTCGAGTTTGAGCATATCTTTGATCTGGCTCATAGCACTTCTCTCTACTCTACGAATCAAAAACGTCTACATAGATATTTTATAAGTATCGCAAAGAAAAGGTTAGACAATTTATCAAATATTCGCTTTGATTCATTTTGTCGTAGCGGACAGGAATATCCACGGAATAGCAAAGAAGGGATCTAATCAAGAACCAAATCTTCGTCTTGGTTCTATTAAGCTTATATGTAACTATAATATGTACCCAAATAGGGTACACTATGGGTAACGATAGACAGGAGAAAGAAATGACTACAACAACAGCGCGGAAAGCTGAAATCAAAACCAGAACTACTGACCGTGTAAAGGCCGATGCGACGGATATTTACTCACGCTGGGGTCTCAGTCTTTCAGATGCCATTAACCTGTTCCTGATCAAATCAATTGAAGTTGGCGGGCTGCCCTTTAACTTGCGCATAGAAAAGCCCACATATGAAGCAATTTCTGCTAAGGCTTATCACGCCGAGCTCAATGCTGACGGCATCGCCGTACTGCCAAGTGACTGGAATGATGAAGATGAATAATCGTGTGCCTCACGTATGGGAAATCTGGCACGCACGTTTCAATTACTCCGAAGGCAAAGGGTACAAGTATCGCCCGGTAATTGTAATAGATGTCCACCGTTCCGGATTACTCATCATGATGGTAACATCCGCAACCAACAAGTTACATCTTGAACATGATTATTTAATCCGCAACTGGAAAGAAGCGGGGCTGGACAAAGCTTCAATAGCACGAGTAGACAGAATCGTTGAAATCCCACCCGGATACCTCGGCACAGCCGGCTATATTGGAACCCTATCTAAAAATGATATTGCTGCTATTACTATAATTCTCAACAAAATAGTATCTGAATAAGAACGACATCATATAAGCAACTCATTAATTTGAGACGGATTGAGGCCCCGGACTCACCCCAATACGGGAGCCATAAGCTCATACAGTGCATCAACATCTTTGCAGGCCTCTATCTTTTCAAGAAGCTCCGCATCCTGAATGACTCCGATAAGCTTCTGAAGCATTTCAAGCTGGCCGTGGGGCTCGGTAAGAGCAAGCATGAAAAGAACTTTTGGATGCAAGATAGTTTCAGGATCGCCCATCATTTGAAATGAAACAGGATCTTTCAACGTTGCAATGCCAATTCCGGGCTTAATCACATGTTCGCTATCACAATGCGGAATGGCAATATCAAAAGCAGGTGCAGGAAGTCCCGTTGCAAAGACGCGCTCACGCTCAACGATGGTCTGGGGATAAGTATCTTTTGCATACCCGTTATCCACAAAACCTTGAGCAACAATGCGCAGGGCCTCCTCAGAATCAGTGGCTTCAACGGCAAGTTTGATAAGTTCTTTCTTCAGAATCATTATGCTTCCTTTCCATCTGCACAAACTATAGAAACCTTACAGGCGGCTCACTCGCAACAAATCAAGATTTCCAGTTTCTCACGCCCTCACTCCAAAGCTTGTATATAATTATATGTACAAGTTGTAGCAGTTTTTATAGGTAATGTCACTAGGTTGTCGTCAAATTATCGGCATACGGCACCGTAGAACACACCCATATCATAACTGCACCGGACACCTATGGAAAAGGAGTTAATCATGCTGGTAAATCTTCGCGATATCTGTGCCATTGCCGAGCAGAATAACATGGCAATCCCCTCCTTCAATGTGCCGAGTATGGAAGCACTGCGCGCTGCAATCGACGCTGCCGAGAAAACCGGTTATCCCGTTATCATTGCTCATGCAGAAGGCCATGAGCCCTTTGCCCCTCTCGACAAGATCGGTCCTGCAATGGTTGCTCTTGCGGAGCGTTCCAGTGCCTTGGTCTGCGTACATCTTGACCATGGAGAAAGTCTCTCCTACCTGCGTCGCGCCCTTGAAATGGGATTTAACGGCATTATGTATGACGGTTCTTACCAACCCTACGAAGAAAACGTAGAAAATTCTCAACGCGCTGCCGACATGTGCGCAAGCTTTGACGCCGGTCTTGAATGCGAGCTTGGCTCAATGGGGGCTCGTGAATTTGGCGAACGTGAGGAAGGCGCAACGGCAGAAGAATCCGGTGCGATTTATACCGATCCCGATCAAGCGCTCGATTTCATCCAATCGACCGGTCTTGATATTCTCGCGTGTTCGTTCGGAACGGTTCACGGCATTTACAAAGGCGAGCCGCACCTGAACTTTGACGTGCTCCATAAAATCAGGAAGCTCTCTCAGACTCCGCTTGTCATGCACGGCGGCTCAGGCGTATCTGATGCCGACTACGCCAAGGCCATCAATGCCGGTATTCGCAAAATCAACTACTACACATACGGCGTAAAGTATGCCGGTGAAGCCGTAGAGAAGCTTATTGGCGATAAGAACGGCGAGACTGTCTACTGGCACGACATGACCACAACTGCCTATGAGCGCATGCTCGCAGACTTCACCCACGTCATCCAAGTGTTTGCAAATGGAGCTAATCCTGTAGCCTAACGTTATTCTGTGGTATAGCGTAAAAATGCAGAAGAACTCCGACCTCAAGTACCAAATTGAGATCGGAGTTTTTTATTTTCCCTCTTCTGGATTCTGTCCATACCTATGAAATACTGCAATAGCTTCATCTATTTGTGGCTGGGTCATTTCTGCCATTTCTTTTCCTGTAGACAAAGCCACCGATACAGTTTTTGCCGCTTCTTCTAAATAAATACAGGCGTACATAGCTTGTCGCAAATCTTTACCAACAGCAATAACACCGTGATGCTTCAGAACAACTGCAAGCCTATCGCCAATACATTCAACAGCTCGCTCTCCCATGGACAAACTGCCTGGATCGCCATATGGTGCGATAGATACTGGTCCTTCGGTTGCATTTGCCAACGTTGAGAGATTACAGGGAATTTCATCGAGTACCAAACCTAATCCTGTAGCATATGGTTGATGGGTATGAATAACAGCGTTAACTTTTGGCATCTTGTTAAAAATGTATAAAAGAGCTTCAGTATCAACAGACGCTTTTCTATGTCCCTCGATGATATTTCCTTGCGAATCTACAACCAACATATCATCTGGAACCATCTCGTCATAAATCATTCCTGATGGAGTGACCACGACATCGCCATTCTCCATCCGTACACTAACATTTCCACCAGAAAGCGCAATCAAACCATAGTGATCCATTCTTATCGCACACTTGAGCATTTCCTCTTTTATCTCTGCGTACATTTTCACCTCTTCTTCCTCTTGAGATATTCTTCATTTGTACGTCGAGCCCTTGCTTTTAGAGAATCAGGGTGAATTTTGTACTCCAAATCTCTGAGTAATGAGAACAGCTCTTCTGAATCATTAAACATTTTTGTTGGAATCCAAAATCGTCCTGACACTAATGATGCATCATTAACCCTTAGGTAAATCTTTCCTGAACTTGGAAACTCTCTTACCAAAAATGAGTCAATGTCCTTCATATCGTATTTTTGTGTTCGTCCATATGAACTAAAGGAAATTACTTCTTCAGAGAGTTCAATGACCTTTGGATTCGATCCGGAAACAAACGTATTCCAAATTTGATAACACGATACTAGCAACGCCAGCATAAATACCGCTCTAGGTAACAGCAAATTAAATGCAATACAGTAAGCTGATACTAATGCAATTCCAATACAAAAAATACCCGTCAGGGTAACCTCAATCGCATAGTATGGATTTTGATACGTAAATATTTTCTTCATTTAAGCCCCAAATGGTCGGAGCCCTAAAGACTCCGACCAAAACTATACAACCTACTCAGCGGTATCCGAAGTATGAAGTTCAAGCGCTTCCTTATGGATACGACGCTTGTTCCATATTGCAAGTGCAAGGGTTGCGACACCAATTATCGCCAGACCCAAGCCATTAGCGATTCCACCAACGCGCACAATTAGCCATGTCAACGGGTTTGCCCCATCACATATAGACGAAATCGCTGCAGCTCCACCCATATCAAACTGGACATTAGATGCAGCAGTGGTAATGAGCGGCGATAGATCCGTAGCAATGTACAAACCAACGGTAAGAACAATAAGTCCAATGAAAATTCCACGGAAACCATTGTTACGTACGACTGGAGTAATGAGAACAAACATCCATGGAATTACCGCAAGATCTGCAAAGGGAAGAACCTTATTTCCTGGAAGAATAACTGCCAAGAAAATGCAGAGAGGGACAAGGATGAACGAAATAGCAAGGGTTACTGGATGTCCAACGCCAACTGCAGAATCAAGACCAATATATATCTTTCCACGGTTCTTGAAATGCTTATTGACAAACGTAGAAGCTGCATCAGAAATAGGAAGTAGACCTTCCATTAGCAAAGCAGCCATCTTTGGAATAAGTACCAATACGGCACCGAGCGAAACTCCTAACGACAACACTTTAGTTATGGAAGCAGCAACATTTCCACCGTCCCAATATGCAAGGACACCAATTACCAGTCCAATAACTGTGCCTACCAAGATTGGCTCTCCAAACACACCAAATTTCTTTTGGAGTGTATCCGTATTGATATCAATATCACGTACCCCAGGAATCTTGTCAAAAATCCAGTTAAAAAGCATAGCAATCGGCGCATATGCGGTAGTAAACCCATGGGGTAAGGAAACGCCAGGCATCTGAAGTGACTCCTCAACCAGAGGAGCCGTATAGTCACCAAGAACCATAATCACGATCATGTTTAGAATGGCTGCAATAATACCAAACACATAGCTATTGGTTACGATTGAAACAAGGGCGCCGGTAAAAGCAAAATGCCAATAGTCCCAAATATCAACGTCAACGGTCTGAGTAGTATTGGTAAGAAGCATAACGATATTTACTACAAGACCAAGTGGAATAATAATCAAGCCAACAGTGGATCCCATTGCAATAGCTGCTGCTGCTGGCCAACCTACATCAACAACAGTCAGACTCAATCCAAAACGATTGACCATTTCCTGAACTGCCGGTGAAAGTGTAGTTCCCAAAAGGCTGTTAATTACAAGTCCAAGTCCGATAAAACCAACGCCGACCGTAAGCCCAGCTCGCAAACTTTTACCAAAGCCTGCACCCAAAATACAGCCAAGAATTGTAAGAACAATCGGCATCATGACCGATACGCCCAAACCTTGAATGAACGAGAAGAACCCCAAAAAAGCATCCATTTTACGTCCTCCTTTTTCTGTTTACTCTTCTTCCATAAGCTTTAAAATCTGCTGGTTCGGTACATCCATACCCACCCCCATTAAATAGGCAACCCCATTAACATACGGACAATGCAACTCCTGAGGAGCTATCGACGTTGCTACAATAAAGTCGTAGTTGCGTGATTTCTCTGGGGCAGACGCAAGCGGAATCTGTGTAATCTCATACTGCCCTTTATATCCATGAGAATCCAAAAGTTCTTCTACTTTTTTCCGGGCAATAGTTGAAGTTACAATTCCTGATCCACAAGAAAGCAAAATGTGTTTTACTCTTCCAGCCATCTTTCGTCCTTTCTCTGTTCTTACAAACTACTCACCAATTACGCAAACCTTAACTTTACGATTACGCTTCCTGTTCTGGTCCCAGTCAACCAAGTAAATATGACCAAATTCTCCGGTTGCAGGCATGCCGTCAGTAACGACAAAAGTTTGACTGCTACCAAAGAGCGATGCCCTCAGGTGCGCATCTCCGTTCAAAATCGTATTTGCCTCTCCCGGAAACTCGAGGTGCTCATTGTGATAATCCACAAGAAATTGGACGTGTTTTGGTCCCGGATAACGATAGTCTCGGTCTTCTTCAACCTCGCGGGGAATCATCTTGTCCACAAAACGAATAAGGTCTCCCTGGAGAAACTCCTGCCCCTGCCAATTCGTATCATGCACATACTCCTCAAAAATAACCGAGCAGGTAGTATGTGTCGTTTGGCACGTCACGGTACCGTTTGAGATTCCGGACGCAGCAATGATATCAATCACCTGCTGCTTGATATCGATAAAGTCAGGACGACCTGCCGCAGTTGATACCGTAATCGTATCTTGATAAACAGCCATATATCTCTTCTCCAACCTTCTCTTACTCTGCAAAGTCAGTACGGGCTCGATCAAGCGCTTCAAACATCTCGTCAAGCATTACAAACGGATCGTCGGCCGCAACAATACCCGAGGTTCCCCCAGTTGCATCGGCGCCGTATTTAATGGCGTCGTACACATTCTCTCCGGAGCTGATACCTGCCGCCTGCAGTACCTTAGTGGTAGGAGAGACGGCCTTTACCGCCTCAGTCGAAGCGCGCATATAATCTTCACCGGCAATTTGTCCGGTTCCGATAAGGCTCGTAAGCTCGCAGGTCATAATATCGGGATGCAACTCTGCAATGGCTTTTGCCTCTTCGACGGAATCGGCACACACACAGGTAAGAATCCCCACCTCATTAGCGCGAGCTATGGTTGAAGCAAGCTCATGGACAGTCATGGGGTTCTCGGCATGATTCAAAAATGTAGCCTTCACTCCCGCCGACGCGAGCGCCTCAGGCAAGATATGACCCATACCGCGACCGGGCCTCAGGCTTTCCATGTTTTGAGCGCACGGAATAAGATGTGTGCAGTGCTCGGCAACCCATGCGAGGTCAATCAGCTGAGCCGTAAAGAGGCAATCAAAATCGTACTTCTCGCAAAGTTCATCCGCCTTGACGGCAAGCTTACGAAGCTCCTCACCATACAAATACGACTTTGGATTAACTACAAAAAATGGGCTTCTCAACTTGTGCTTTTCCATACAAATCCCCTCTATCCAAAGCGTGCATACAAAACGACAAGTTCAATATAAGCAGTATATATCAACTTGTACACAATTTTATATACAAGATAGTTTGTCAATGAATTTTATCGGTGAGCGCGCGCATTTCGGGGTTGAATTGCATCCCCCACTACCGCCTGCCCTGATGTAAGCCACGTAAGACTCCACTCGAAAGGGGTCTTATCGGCAAATCTGATTGTTTGTTCAAGAACCAGAATCGGTGAATTTTCATCGCAATGTAAGTAGTGACCGTGTTCCACTCCTGCCGCGCGCGCTGTATAGCGGATCTTTGAATACGCGATCTTCTTTCCGCTGCATCTTTCCGCAGCTGAAAAGGCAGGCTCTACTCGAAAGTCCGCTTTTTCGTAGCCGGGACACTCCGATAAGTTCGTCCAACTTTCCTGACATAAAATAGGCTCACCATCAACATATCTGACTCTGCGCAAAAAACAAATAAGGTCTGAGGGCGACGCTTGCAGCTCATTTTTTACGTTTTCAGGAGCAGGTAAAACTTTCTTTTCCAAGACCTTTGTTTCAAATTCCATTCCTTGGTTCTTAAGAGACTCGGCAAACGAAAGCGGTCGAACTCCCGCCGGATGGGACAGTCCTTCTTCCGCGACATACGTACCCTTTCCGTGAACGCGAAGTAGCAGACCTTCGTTGACCAGCGTTTCAATCGCATGTCGCACGGTTCCTCGACTGATACCAAACCGGTTCATCAGTTCATGCTCCGAAAGGATCTTTTCTCCGGAGACCAACTCGCGCGAATAAATCATTTCCCTGATTTGGTCGGCCAGCTGCGAGTGGAGCGATGTGGCGCTGGTAGTAATCAAAGCTTTTGTCGGCTTATCTTGACTGGTGAGCTTTTCCGGCGTGGGGAAATGAGGATATATTCGACTGTCATTCGTAGCCTTTTTGCACACTGCAACCTTCTAACCTATAAAATCGAACAAATGATGGTCTGCTTCCATAGACAAGTAGTATACAAGTGAACAAGGTATACGTTGGGTAAGAATTAGCAATGCCTTCGAAGTACCTTTATTGAAGGCTCGCGATACCGCCAGTCTTGTCTAAATTTTGAATCTATATTTTCCTTTTCCATAACCTGATACAGACTCAATAATATCCGCCTGCACCAAATTGGAAATTAACTTGGACGCTCCCGAGCTCTTTAAGCCGAGAAGCTCCATAACCGCATTTCTCCCAAAGACCTTGTTATCATCAAAACTCTCATATAAAGTTTTGATATGAAGAACCGTTTTATCCGAGAAGCCCTCTGTTTTTTCGGAAAGAAAACTCTCAATGTCCACTTTTTCGGAACCAATGTCCACTTTTTTCCAGTCAATGTCCACTTTTTCGACACCAATGTCCACTTTTTTGGGTTTCCACAGTTCGCTTATATGCAAATTTCGGTTATGAAGTTCAGTCTTCTCGTTTAAAAGTAAGTTTCTAAGAAATGCCTCGAGGTACTCGGTTGTCTCATGAATATTTCTTTGCAGGTCTGTATAATTAGCGCGCACGAGTGCATTTCTGAAATACCACGCATTTTCGGCAAACATATCATTCATTACCTGGAAGCCAAGCATCCTCAAGTACTTAATAAGAAACACTGCGGTTGTTCTTGTATTTCCTTCTTCAAAAGCATGAATCTGCCACAGCCCTGAAATAAAGACTGCAAGGTGATGGATAATATCATTCATCGAAAGACCTTTGTAACTAAAGCTCTTTTCTTGGGAAAAATCGTACTCAAGTGTGGCCTTTAACTCTGAAGCACTACCATATACAACGGTTGCTCCATCAAGCACCCACTCTTTTTTTGAAATATTGAAGCTTCTTATCTTCCCAGCGTGTTTGTAGACGTCTTGAAATAGTTTTCTATGTATAGCGATATATTCGTTTGGCGAAAATGAAAAGGCTGTTTCTGAAAGCACTTCCGTAATTCTCAAAGATACCTTATCAGCCTCTTCCGTACGCGTATCATCCGATATATGTGCCGGCTTTTCTGAATAGTAATTGTCGATAAGACTTTGCGCTTCTTTCAGCGTAATCTTACCTTCGATATTTTGGATAGCAGTATCAACTAAATAGCGAGACGGTCTGAGTCCGTCTACGCCTTGAAGCCCAATTGCCGTATTCCAGATATAACCTTTATGGGCTTTATCGGGATCAGGCTCTCGCAAATATTCCTCAAACGGATCTTTATCTACACACATCTTAAATCAAACCCTCTACGATTTTCCGCGTCATAGAGACAGCTCAATCTTATAAAATACCTGGTAGGGGCGGTGGGACTCGAACCCACACAACCGAAGTCGAGGGATTTTAAGTCCCCTGCGTCTGCCAATTCCGCCACGCCCCCGAATGCATCGATATTATCGCACGATGTAGCCCTCACGTGCACTAGAAGTTTCTTTTCTCCTTAAACGGTTTTTTGGACGGTTCTCCAAGCGCCTTGTCAAGCGGTTTCAAAATCGGCTTCCAAACCACTGGAGAAGGCCTTCCTTCCTGCACGGCTGCCGCAGTGATGAGAAGTCCAAAAAGTAAGTCGCTTTCGCTGGCAATCATCGTAGTAAAGCCCGTTGCCTGCATAAGCTCAAAAAGTACGATTGTCCCACCCAGTATTACCGGTGCACGTTTTTCCTGAAGTCCCGGAAGCTTTGCGCGCTCCTCCACCGGCAATTTGGCGAGAAGTTCTTCAAGTTTTTGCACATCCTCCGCCGAAATGCCTCTTAAGTGTACGAAAGCGGGGTCGTAGGGCTCAAGCTGAGCATTCATGGCAATAAGGCTGGTAGCCGTGCCTCCCGTTGCCACAAGTACCTCCGGCCGTATGGCCTCTTGATACTCGGAAGCCGCAAGCGCATCTCGCATGAGTCGGGAAGCAAAGGCATGGGCGGCCTCAAGATGGGCGGATGTAGGAATATCGTCCTCAGATAAAAAGCGGTCTGTTACGCGCCTGCACCCAACATCAAGCGAACGAATAAACGGCAGGTTGATGATGTTGTTGGTAACATTTCCCAGTGCTAATTCCGTAGAGCCGCCACCACTATCGGCCACAAGAATCTGTCGACCGTCAAAGTCTTGTGCAACCCCGAGAAAAGTAAGTGCAGCTTCGATTTCTCCGGGAATAATCATGGGTTCAAGGCCCAAAGAAGCGAGAGCCATGCCAAGGTCGGGCGCATTTTTTGCATCGCGCGCGGCCGAGGTAAGCGTACACACGATGGCCTGTGCGCCGGATTCTTTTGCGGCTTCCACATACGAGGCCGCTGTCATATACACACGTTTGATGGCATCGGTGTCAAGCAGACCGGTTGCATCGACACCGACACCAAGGTTGCAGATTTCAGAGTGTTTGGCCATGCGCAGTACGCGACCACCGGCAACTTCTGCGACAGCCAGTCGAACCGTTACCGTACCAATATCAATTACTGCAATCATCTACGAGCTTCCAAATCAATTCTGTGTATCAGTTGGCACATATCCAAAAACAAAATCCAAAAGTTTTATGTACCAGGGATTTTCTGGCCGCTTTTGCTCTTTTGGCTTGTTGTCAGTGGTGGTATTTCCGACGCCTTCAACCGAGACGCTCGTCTCGCCCTCAGAAACATATCCACGCTCATGCGCTTTGTCCTGAATGCCTTCCTGCGTCTGCAAGCGATTGACGTCTTCGTTAAGGTTTTTATGCTCTTTCTCAACCTCTTGCTGCGTTATTTGCAATTCCTGTGCGTCTCGTATGGCACGATAGTAGCCTTGAACGGGTCCATAAAAGCCAATCAGCAAAACTCCGACAATGCATATAAAAACAGTCAGCCTCTTATGCGCACGCAAAATAGCGCGAATCCGCTCAGGCAGGTTGACGGCCTGTTTTTTCTCACGCGTCTTGTGGCGATTTTGACCGGCGTTGCGCACCGCGTTGCTCGCAGAGCGTGCCGCCTCCCCTTGACGCGCTCCTGCGCCCTTACGTGTCCCGGCACCCTGACGCGCAGATACACTTTGACGCGTGGTTGTGGTTTTGACTGAAGTCCTTCTCACCTGCTCATCCGAGGTATCCATCCCACGTCGTGAGACGGATCCGATAGTCTGCACAGGCGCGCGATCTCCCGCGCGTCCAGACACGGGTTGAGACTTTTGCGAAGCTGTCTTGTCCGTAGAGCTTAAACTCATCGCCTACTCGTTTCTAGTTCGTTATTGGTGCAAGGCGTCCTCTTAGTATGGCAGACTATAGCAGGCTTGACACTCTCAGCGAGCTTCTCGCAAAAATTTCATTTGCTTTTGACTCGACGCTTTTTTACCTCTACTCTTTGATATTCTCTTCCGACTTTGCCTGCTGCCACAAGTCTTCAAGCACCTCGGGGTGATCTTCAAGCGAGAAGCCCTTCTGACCCGCAAGCTCCTCCATGCGCGACCAGCGGCGGCACATCTTACGATTGGCCGAGGCAAGCGCCTCCTCTGCATCGATTCCGTCCCATCGAGCCAGCTGTACCATGACAAAAAGGAGGTCGCCAAACTCTTCCGCACGAGCCTCGGAGCCCGGTTCCTCAGCCTCATATTCCGCGCGCTCTTCGGCAACCTTCTGCCAGATGTCGTGAACGGAATCCCAGTCAAACCCCACTTTTGCCACACGCTTGGAGAGCTTTTGCGACTGCATGAGCGCTGGCAACGAGTACGGAACACTATCGAGAAGCCCTTCGGTATGCACGCGGTCTTCTTCATTGGCACGCTCGGCAGCTTTCACGCTGTCCCACGCATCAAGTGCGGCATCGGCATCGTGCGCATTTCCTGCCTCGGGTCCAAATACATGCGGATGGCGACGGACGAGCTTCTCGTTAAGGGTGCGGCACACATCGTCGATATCGAACCCGCCGTCGTCCGACTCAATCTGTGAATGAAGCAGTACCTGCTCAAGCACGTCTCCCAGCTCTTCTTGGAGATGTTCGGAGGAACCTTCCTTGATAGCTTCAACGGCCTCGTAGGCCTCTTCGACCATGTTCTTGGTAATGGAATCATGTGTCTGCGCCTTGTCCCACGGACAACCGTCGCTTTGACGAAGGCGCCAGATGGTGCGCACCAAGCGGTCAAACTCAGGATGTCCCATAGGGGCACCAAGGCGATGCCGTGTCTGTGTATCAACCAAATCCGCAAGTCTCGTAATACCTGTTGCGCTCACGCTTTGCTTGGTTTGACTGGTTTGATCGCTTTGCTCGGTTTGATTGATTTGATCGGCCATCACAGCTCCTCGGGATACTTGAAATTCCAATCGGCACGAAGGTTGGTCATAAGCTCCATCACATCAGCTGAAGTCCCAATCTGCGCACGCGCGTATTCGTCTCCCGCAACAGCGCGTTCCATATCCGCCAACACATAGCTCAGCGCTTGCGCCGTATTACCAACCTGCAGCTCTTCTCGCGCGCCCGTCTCCGTCCAAACGATGGACGCCTGATCGGCCCTGGGATATTCCATAATTTCAAGATAGGCCTTATCTGCAGAAATCATGGCCCGCTTTGGCTGCTTTGAGTGCATGGTAAGAGAAAGCACGACCATCTGACCCTCGGCGTTGCGCAATAAGATGCCTTCGGTCTCATCGGTTCCTGTAGGCGCGGGATTCATCATCGAAAGTGCCTCATGTGGCTGGCTTTTAAGGAAGAGACGGGCAAGGGTAAGGGAATACACGCCAATATCGAGAAGCGCTCCGCCTGCCAGCTCAGGATTGAAGAAGCGATTCTTCATGTCGTATTCCTTATAGCTGCCAAAATTCTCCTGTATGAGGTTGACCCGACCAAAATCTCCTGCGTCAATGCGTCGTTGCAACTCCTTGTACAGCGGCATATGCAAAATGGTGCAGGCATCCATGAGCTGAACGCCATGCGCAGAGGCCAGCTCACGCGCCTCGGCAAGCTCAGCGGAGTTGAGTGTAATGGACTTCTCGCAAAGCACGTGCTTACCCGCCGCAAGAGCCTTTCGCAGATACGTAATGTGCGTGTTATGAGGTGTTGTAAGGTAGAGCACATCAATGTCAGGAGCGACGATAAGCTCGTCAATGGTGTCATACACCCGTGCCACACCATGTTTGTCCGCAAATGCCACTGCCTTCTCATAGGTGCGATTGGCTACGCCGTCAATGTGGCGACCTTCCGCCGCAAGCGCCTCGGCCATCTGGTTGGCAATAACGCCGCAGCCGATAACACCCCAGCGCAGCTGTGGAGCGGTAAATAACGAGCCCTTCGTTTCCTGATACATGAAGCCTCCTTGTGCCGAGTGATTCACGCACGCGCGTCTGCCTGCATACGCCCGTGCAGACCTGCCATCGCTACATCAATTCAGTAACATTCTTGGCAAACTGGACAGGATCGTCCACGGGAAGTCCTTCAACGAGCAAAGCCTGGTCATAGAGAAGACTTGCGTAGAGTGCAAGTTTGTCCTCTTCGTTCGAGGCCTGTGCCGCAACAAGCTTTTGAAACACCGGATGCTGCGGATTGATCTCAAGCACTCGTTGTGCCTTAGGCATCTGGCCTGCATCGGGACCCTGTTCCATCACACGTTCCATTTCAAGTGAGACGGGTCCTTCTGCCGCTACCCGAGCCGGAGCCTCTCCCAAAGAAGCCGAGGTTGTAACACTCGTTACTTTTCCGTCAAGTGCCTTTGTCAATGCCTCGAGAAGATCTTTGTGCTTCTCGCCTGCCGTCTTAGCCTCTTCCTGTTCCTTCTCGCTTGCAAGGTTGAGATCAGCGGCGGAAACATTGGTGAATTCGAGGTCGCAGAGCGAAAGCTCAGAGGTAGCGTTTTCGGAGGAAGCGGTTTTGTCGGCAGAGTCGGCGGCACCAGACTCCTTTGCGTCCGCAGAAACAAGAGCTTCGGCCTTGTACGACCGCATGACCTGGAACATGAACTCGTCCACGTCCTGCGTACAGAGAAGCACGTCGTAGCCATGGGCAAGGGCATTCTTCACAACCGGCATATTGGCAAGACGCTCACGATCGCTGCCTGCGGCATAGTAAATCTTATCTTGGCCCTCGCTTCGGCCCTGCGCATACTCTTTGAGCGTTACAAGCTTCTTTTCACGTGCAGACCAAAAAAGCAGGAGGTCGGCAAGCTCGTCCGCTTTGGCGCCGTAGGAACTGTAGATTCCAAACTTGAGTCCCCTGCCAAAGTTCTCAAAGAACTGCTCGTAGGCGGGGCGGTCGTTGTCACGCATGGTCTCAAGCTCGGATGTAATCTTTTTCTCCACACGTCGAGCAATGGCTTTCAACTGAGAGTTTTGCTGCAGCGTCTCGCGGGAAATATTGAGCGTCACATCGGGAGAGTCAACGACGCCGCGTACAAAGTTGTAGCAATCGGGTAGAAGATCAGCGCATTTCTCCTGGATGAGAACGTTGGAAGTATAAAGCGCCAAACCCTTCTCGTAATCTTTGCTATAGAGGTCAAACGGCACGCGGCCGGGAATAAAGAGTAGAGCGTCATACGAGAGCGCACCTTCGGCGTGGAACGACACCGTACGCGCGGGGTTCTCCCAGTCGTGGAAGGTGGTCTTGTAGAACTCATCGTAATCGCTTTGTTCCACCTCACTCGAACGCTTCTTCCAGATGGGCGTCATGGAGTTCAAGGTCTCAAGCTCTTGGTACTGCTCATACTGCGGCGTGTAGTCCTCGCCTGCATCTTCCGGCTTAGGAAGCTCGCGGCTCTTCTCGACCATCATTTGAATGGGATAGCGCACATAGTTTGAGTAATGGCGTACAAGCTCGCGCAGTTTCCACTCCGAGAGGAACTGGTCGGTGTTCTCCGTCTCCGTGGAGGGACGAAGGAACAACGTTATGGACGTGCCGTGGGAGTTGTCGGCCTGGAGAGATTCAGGGAGTTCGGTATCCGCTGCTTCCGCAACGCTATACCCGTGTACACCGTCAGACTCCCACATATAGGCGCACTTCTCGCCATACGCACGGCTGACTACGCGAACTTTTTGAGCAACCATGAAGCTGGAATAAAACCCAACGCCAAACTGGCCGATAATATCGATGTTATCGCCCTGATGGTCGGCATTCTCTTCCTTGAACTGCTCAGATCCGGAATGTGCAATCGTGCCGAGGTTTTTATCGAGCTCGTCTTTTGTCATACCAATACCGTTGTCACTGACGGTGACGGTTCGGGCGTCTTTATCAAACGCAAGGTTGATTGCCAAAGCGTCCGTTACATTGACATCTTTTTTGATAAGGCTCTCAAAGGAGAGTTTGTCAAGCGCGTCCGAAGCATTGGAAATGAGCTCGCGCAGGAAGATCTCGCGATTGGTGTAGATGGAGTTGATCATGAGATCAAGCAGCTTCTTGCTTTCGGTCTTAAATTGCTTCATAGGTAGAGGACTCCTTTCGGTTCTTAAGTTGCCGCAGTAGTGTCAGCATTGCCTGTGTCAGCATTGCCCGTTCCACAAACAGGCTTTCAAAAAGTGTTTCACACCATATATCGGGATACCCTCGGATGGGTACTCCTATTCAGGTGGGCGAATACGCGTTATGCTTCCGCCTCATCACTCAGCTCCTCGTCATCTCCTCCAAGCTCTTCAAGAACGCCCAGAGCCGCAGGCATAAGTTGCTCATCTTTGTGACGGAACGGATAGCCAAGCTTTTCTGACTTGGGATAGTAGATGGCACCGCGCGCCTTGAACGTAAGTGCCTGCTCGCGAGGAATTTTGACCCCCTGATATACAAGGCGCCCTCCGGTAAGCGAAATCGAAGACAGGCCAAGCCGCTCGGCACGGATACGCACGCGTGCACGATCGAAGAGGTTTTTACCCGCAAGCGGCAAAGCACCAAAGCGCTCCTCTGTCTCTTGCTGTATCTCGTCTACATCCGCCAGATCCTGAGCCGCCGCAAGTCGGCGATACACCAGTACCCGCCGATCAACTTCCGGGAGATATTCCTCGTCCAAGAAGAAGTCGGCAGGCAGATTGAGAGTAACTTCCGATTGCTCAACATCGGGCGTTTCACCGCGGGCCTCCGCGACTGCCTCGCCCAGCATCTGCGTGAAGAGGTCAAAGCCAACACCGGAAAGATTGCCGTGTTGTTCAGCACCCATAAGTGAGCCTGCTCCGCGAATCTCCAAGTCGCGCATGGCAATCTTCATGCCACTGCCCAAATCCTGATACTCGTTGATGGCAGTCAGACGCGCCGTTGCCTCTTCGGTAAGCGGCATCTCCGCCGGGAACATAAAGTACGCATATGCCTGTTGTCGGCCACGGCCAACACGTCCCTTAAGCTGATACAGCTGAGCAAGTCCCAAGCGCTCCGAATCTTCAATGATCAGCGTGTTGGTATGGGGATTGTCGATACCCGATTCAATGATGGTGGTTGCCACCAAGACATCTATCTCATGCTCCTGAAAACGCAACATCACGTCTTCCACCTCACGGGCGCTCATCTGTCCGTGTGCCACCCCCACGCGCGCTTCCGGCGCCGCCTCATTCACGCGACTCACCGCATCATCAATGGTCGTAACGCGATTGGAGACGTAATATACCTGGCCTTTACGTGCAAGCTCGACTCTGATGGCGGCGGATACAAGATTGGGATCGTACTCTCCCACCGTCACCTTAACCGGCTTTCTTCCCGGCGGTGGCGTCATGATGAGGCTCATATCGCGCACGCCGCTCATGGCCATCTGCATCGTGCGTGGAATAGGCGTTGCGGAAAGTGTCAGTACGTCAACCTGCTCGCGCATGTTTTTAAGCTGCTCTTTATGCTGAACGCCAAAGCGCTGCTCCTCGTCAACAATCACAAGACCCAAATCATGAGGGTTTACGTCCGCTGAGAGCAACCGATGGGTTCCCACCAGCACGTTTACCGAGCCGTCAGCAAAGCCTTCCAGTGCCTTGCGCTGTAGCGTAGGCGTAACAAAACGGGAAAGCACAGCCACTTGCAAACCAAACGGTGCAAAGCGCGAGAAGAACGTCTCAAAATGCTGCTGCGCCAAAATAGTGGTGGGGCACAAGATCATAACCTGACGGCCATCCTGGCATGCCTTGAATGCGGCACGCAATGCGACCTCGGTCTTACCAAAGCCGACGTCTCCGCAAAGCAGACGATCCATCGGCTTGCGAGCTTCCATATCGAGCTTAATATCCGCAAGTGCGCTTTCTTGATCAGGTGTCATCTGATATGGGAAGATAGCCTCCATCTCTTCTTGTTCCGGAGTATCAAACGAAAACGCATAACCCGGAACCGAAGCGCGACGGGTATACAAGTCAACCAGGTCAAATGCCAACTTCTTTGCAGACTTGCGCGCCTTGGCTGTCGCACGCGACCAATCGGCAGTGCTCAGCCGTGTCAGTCTTGGTGCTGCGCCATCAGGTCCTACATAGCGCGTTAACCGGTCCACCTGTTCAAACGGAACATAGAGCTTATCGCCATGAGCGTATTCAAGCAGGAAGTAATCACGCATTCTGCCAGCAGCCTCTTCGCGCACAATCTCTTTAAAGTATGCAATGCCATGCTTTGCATGAACAACATAATCACCCGGCTTAAAGGGGAACGTAACACTCGTGGGATCAATGCGCTTGGAACGGTGTTTTCTGCGAGCAGAGCGAATCGTAAGGTCGGAGACGGAAAGAACGGCAAGGTGGGCCGAAGGTATCACGATACCGGCCGGAACCGGAGCGTCGGTAAATGTTACCCGCCCCCGTTTAAGCGGCTTGTATGAGGTATCTGAAATATCCCAATTTGGGATATTCTCCTCTGACGTGCCCAAAGATACCTCAAATGGAATATTTTCATCACTAAAATGACCCATCAGATGTTCACGTGCCGCTCGATCGGGAACGGCAAAAACAACCACGTCGTTATCGTTTACGAGCTGGCGAACACGGTCAATCAACTTGGCATCAGAACCCGCAATGGAAGGCTGATGGACTGCGAGTTCTGCGGTAACTTGCCCTCCCACCCGCAAAAGAGAAGCAAACGAAAGCCGCTGCTGTGAACCAAAGTCCAACTCCCGTGGCACGGTGTAGAGTCCTTCGGTCTTAACTTTTGCCGTCTGTGCCGCAGCTTCAATATCATCCATAGCGTGCTGGCAGTCGTCAAAAAGAGAGCGTGGTTCTGCAAGTACCACAAGGGTTTCTGGAGATATGTGTTCAAGCGGGCTTGCTGTTTTTCCGTACAAAATGGGCAGATAGCGCTCAAGCGCCGGTGCGGAAGCACCTCGTTGAATGAGCTCAAGATCGGCGGCAACCGCAGAATTTTCCTGGGCACGATTGTAGAGCGCCCGCTCGGCGTTTCGAATAGTCTTTGTGGTAAAAGCCAGCTCTCGGCACGGTACCACGGTCACCGACTCAAGCTCGCCGATGGTCTGACCGGTTGCGGCAACCATGCGGCGGATACGATCAATCTCATCACCAAAAAACTCAAGGCGCACCGCACTGGTGGACTGCGCAGGAAATACGTCTACCGTATCGCCATGTACGTGAAACGAACCGGGAACATCAACTTCTCCGGTATCGACATATCCCATACCCACAAGAAGCGCCGGCACTTCTTCAAAAGATACCTCGTCCCCCACAGAAAAGGTGCTTGGTACAAAATATCCCGATCCAACAGGCGGAACACGACGCAGAAGTGCATGCGCGCTTGCAACCACAATGCACTTCTCGCCCGCCGCAAGGCGTGCAACGGCATTGCAGCGCATGCCGATACACGCATCATCAGGTGTGGCGTCTGACCACGGGTAATCACGCCTATCGGGATAGCGCGACACCACATCATTTCCAAGCCACGCCGCCAGCGCACGAGCCGTACGATCGGCTGCCTCCTCGCCTGCTACCACCAACATGGTAGGACGCGGGCATTGAGCCCATATCGAGGCAAGCACCAGAGGGCGCGCACCTTGAGCAACGGCTAAGGTAACATCGGAGCCCGAAGAGAGCTGTCGAGAAAAAGCAGTGAGTTCCGGGGCGGATAAAAGGCGAGAAGCAACTCGGTTGATAAACACTAAAACTCCTTGACGCACTAAAAGCCCACGTGCATAAACACGCGGGCTGTAACTGATTCAATCTGAGTGCTAGTATAGCCGTTTCCGACCGTCGGTTTAGCAGCCAGTAGATTTCTTACCGAGCCACATGTTTCGCCAATGCGCGCAGCTTTTCTGCCACGGCGGGAGTAAGCATCCCGGACGGACAACGCCACGCCCAATTTCCCTCAACGGTTCCGGGGACATTCATGCGAGCAGAGTCGTCAAGTCCAAGGATATCCTGCAGGGGTATGACGGCCACATCATTGGGCAGCGTCAACACGTTTTTGAGTACTCGCTCAAAAGCCTCATGGGTCTTCTCGTCCGCAGATCCGTCGCACCAGGCGTCCTCATTATCCGGATAGATAAAGCGCCGCTTCAGATACCCTGCAAGCGTAGGCGTATCATGCGTTGAGGTATACACAATCGTCTCGAGGTTTGCCTCAAAACGTTCTCGTGGATCTTGATTTGAGAATACCGCCACCGACATACCCGGTATACCTGTCTCGGCCAAAAGAGCCCGCACCGCAGGCGTAATGGAACCAAGATCTTCGGCAATCAATGGCAGCGCGCCAAAGTGCTGGAACGCAACACGGAAAAGATCGAGCCCCGGCCCAAAAACATCGCTTCCCTCTGAAGCCGCATGACCGCTTTGAACATCATAGAACGAGGTAAACCCTATAAAATGATCAAGACGTGTAAAATCATACAGGTCAAAGGAGCGCTCAAAGCGCTGCAGCCACCACGCATATTCTTGTTGCTTTAAGACATCCCACTTATAAACAGGATTTCCCCACAACTGACCTTGCGGGGCGAAAGAATCAGGTGGAATACCCGGCTGGGAAGACGGATAGCCGTCTGCATCAAGATCAAAAATTTCCGGATGGGCCCACACATCGGCCGAATCCGCTGAAACAAACATGGGCATGTCGCCGATAATTCGAACCCCATGCTTATGCGCATACTCTTTAAGCTCATGCCATTCTCGCTCAAACATAAACTGTATACGGCGCCTGCGCTCGGCGCCTTCTCTTACTCCGGCACGAGCCACCAGCTCTGGTGTATACGTCTTATATTCTTCCGGCCACTCCTGCCAACACACCGCAGTACCAAAGTGGTCTTTCAATGCGCGAAAAGCCGCGTATGGCTCAAGCCAAAACGCATTCTTTTTACAGAACTCCTGGTATTGATATCGAAAGAACGTGTTATGTGCCAGCGCTTCAAAACGCGCAAGCGCCCCGTCGGCTCCCCCGTCAAGCAGCTCGGCATTTCCGGCGAACGCCGAAAGTCCCGCATACGGAGAACCAAATCCATCCGTCGGATTTATAGGTAAAATCTGCCAGTATTTTTGCCCTGCTTCTTCCAGCCAATCAACGAAGTCATGGGCATTTGCACCAATCGTTCCCGTATGACTTGTTTTCTTTGTTTTGGCGGAGAGAGCCTCACCGGGCCTTTGGGGCAGTGAGGTAATGTGTGCAAGTATGCCCATACCGCGCTGCATGGGACGCTGCAAGCGATGAGGACGATGTATGTGAAGAACCACCGTACCAAGAGGCCACATAAAAACGTCAACGGCACCGTTTCTGGTTTCAAGAACCTGGCCGGTAATGATATCGCTTACCAGCATACCGGGAGCCACCGGAACATGAATATTCTGTACGTTTGAGAGACTCCTGTTGATAAGCACGCAAATACGCTCATCGGGATCATGCAGAACATCTGCATGTTGTTCACGCGTACCGTTGTAGCGCCAAAAACCAAACACGTCATCATTGGGTGCAAACGGCTCAAATTCACCGCTGGTAAGCACCGGCAGCACCTTGCGCAGCGCAATCGAATTGCGGTATATGGCCGTGCAGTCCTTATCGCCCGGGCGAGAAGCACCGCGCACGCCATCATCGGCTAGTCCCCACGGCATGGTGGCGCGATTGTACGGGTCACGATTGCCTTCAAGTCCCAGCTCATCCCCATAGTACACGCACGGCACGCCCGGCATGGTCATTTGAATAACGCAAGCTGCCCACAGACGGCTCTTACCCAAACCGCGCTCATCGGATGACAGAGGAAACTCTTGTGTCTCCGCAGGAGCCGTCCTCGAATACGGAGCGCCACTTAAAATGGTCATGATCCGTGCACGATCATGGCTTCCCATCAAATTCAATGACGAGAAGAACGCACGCTTGGGATAGTTCTCACGAAGCTCTTCAAGCCGATGCGACAGCTCAGACGCTGAAATCTCACCGCGTAGATACTTCAAGACTCCTGAACGCAGCGGATAGTTCATCGTGCCATCAAGCTCATCATCGGCAAAATAGCGCTTCAACTCACCATAGGCCCGCTTGTTGCTTGCGTCTTCCCATACCTCGCCAATTACCACGGCATCGGGGCGCTCGGCAACCGCAGCCTTATGGATTTCGGCCAAAAACCCGTCGGAGAGCTCATCGGCAACGTCCAAGCGCCACCCACGGGCGCCGGCTCGAATCCATCGGCGAACCACGCCGTCTTCACCGCAAATGAAATTCCTAAACGAATCGCTCGTCTCGTTCACGTCCGGCAGGTCATCAACACCCCACCAGCTGGCATACGATCCGTCTTCCGCCAACGTGAACCAATCGGCATAGGGAGAACTTTTTCCCTGGCAAGCACCCACATCGGCATAATTGCCATCGCGATTAAAGTAGCGAGAATCAGCCCCGGTGTGATTAAAAACACCATCCAAAATAATGGAGATGCCCCGCGCCTGAGCCTCGCGACACAGCGCCTTAAATGATTCTTCATCACCCAGAATCGGATCTATCGAGAGATAATCGGCAGTATCGTAGCGATGGTTGCTTGCGGCCTCAAAAATAGGATTCAGATAGATGATGGTAATCCCAAGCCGCTGAAGATACTCGAGTTTTTCGGTAATACCTTCCAAGGTACCACCATAAAAATCCCATTTCAGGATACGCCCGTTTTCATCACGTACATATTTAGGAGCCCTGTCCCAATCTTCTACCAATTCACGCTTTGGACCTTTTCGCGGCTTCTCAAGAGCATGCTCCGCACGGCCGTGCCAATCGGCACCTCTCGCAAAGCGATCCGGAAAAATCTGATAGGCGATGCCCTCTTCATACCACGCAGGACGAATACTGCGCGGTGTATATACCGTCAGCTGAAATGACGGCGGATCTCCAAAGGTAAACGCACCGACTCCGGTAACCCACCCCTCACGAGCGCCGTACTTCCATACCGCGCCGTCGGATGCCGTAATGTCAAATCGATACCACACAATACCGGTTGTCTCGGGAACAAACGATACCGAGAAGAGCGCCGCATCGGCAGGAACTTCCGAAGAAGCAGCGCTTTCAAAACCGCCGGAATGCGTACCTACAACCTGAGGACCGACCTCACCGGTATATGCGGGACGCTGGACACGCTGCATCGAGAGGTTCTTCTCGCCATCCCCTTCAATCCAAAGGCGAAGGATACACGAAGTGACATCGTCATCCCAAACGGCAATGGAAAGAGTGACCTGTTCTCCTTCACGAACCGCGCCAAACGGCCGACGATATGTTGCGAGCGACGTACTGTGAAAAGCCTGCATATTACCAATCCCTGCGACGGGTATATCGAATCACCTCTGGATGAAGCCAATGATACATGTCGAGGTAGTCATTGGCTGCAGTGTGCCAACTAAAGTCGGCAGCCATTGCGTTTGCGACCAACGCGTTCCACGCATCTTTTTGATTCCAATATACGTCGCACGCATAACAAACCACATCGGCCATTTCATCGGCGTTCATGTTGGCAAAGCTAAATCCGGTGCCTTCCTGGGTGTACTGATTGTATGCTTGCACGGAATCAGCCAGACCGCCCGTCTCACGCACAATAGGAAGCGTGCCGTAGCGCATGGAAATCATCTGAGAGAGGCCGCAGGGCTCAAACTCAGAAGGCATTAAAAACATATCGGCACCTGCATACATACGGTGCGAAAGAGCCACATCAAACTGCAGGCGAGCCGCCATGTGGTTGCCATAACGATCGTTAAAATACCGAAGCGCATCTTCGTATTTTTGATCACCGGTACCTAAAATGGCAACCTCCATACCGGCACTCATAAGCCGATCCATCGCGTAGGTTACCAGCCCCATACCCTTTTGATCGGTCAGGCGCGTCACCATTACCACCAAAGGAATGTCAGGATTTACTTCAAGACCCAGCTCTTCTTGCAACGCACGCTTGCACTCCGCCTTGCCTTCAAACTTCTTTGCCGAGAAGTGCGCCGGAATATAAGGATCGTTTGCAGGAGACCACGCAGCGGTGTCGATGCCGTTCAAAATGCCGCGGAGCGCCTCATGGCGACGGCGGAAAATGGGATCCATTCCCTCCCCGTAAAACGGCATCTGCAGCTCAAGCGCGTAGGTTGGGCTTACCGTACTCAAATAATCTGAGTAGAGCAGCGCTCCTTGCATGAAGTTAATGGAATGATCGTCGCAACGAAGCTGACCTGCCGCCGCAGGAATACCATCCAAACCAAGAGGGTCCGCCAACATTTCATCGGTAAACTGACCCTGGAATTTAACGTTGTGAATCGAGAAGACCGTGCGCACGTTATCGCATTCGGGAATGCCACGATAAAACTCGCGCAAAAATACCGGAGCGAGCGCCGTTTGCCAATCGTTGCAATGCAAAATATCACAGGCGAGCTCCGGTACGTGTGCAATTACCTCGCAAATTGCTTTTGAGAAAAACGCGAACCTCTCTCCATCGTCAAAAAAGCCGTAGAGACCGTCTTTTCCAAAATACTGCTCATTGTCAATAAAATAACAGTCGACGTTTTCATGAACCAGGTGATAAATACCGCAATACGCTTCTCGCCACGCGAGGGGAACATACAGCTCTCCCACCTTTGTCATCTTGTCTTTCCACGTGGACGATATGGTTTTGTAGAGCGGCGATATAACGGCTACCTTTGCGCCTACGTGTTTGAGCGCACTGGGCAGCGAACCGGCGACATCACCGAGCCCGCCTGTTTTTGAAAATGGAACAACCTCAGAGGCTGCAAAAAGAACTTTAAGTTTTCTTCTTCTGGTCGTGCGTGCCATGAATGGCCCCCCTCACTATTGTTTTCATAGCATCGAACCTATTTTACCGCACTACCCCGACGAAAGCCGGGGTAGATAAAAGTTTCATTCGTTGTTATGTTTCATCTCATGACTGTATGTACTTTTTACGGACAAGGATGTTCTCCGGCGTTCCGTGAAGCTCGGTATCGTTGGGAATGATGTTATCGCGGTCAACAATGGCTCTGTCAACGACGGCGCCGCTTTTAACAATGCAGCCTTGCATCACGAGAGAATCACGGATGACGGCACCCGGCTCGACAATAACCTTGCGTCCCAAAACGGAGCCCGTAACGGTACCGTAAATACGGCAACCGGCCGAAATCATGGAATTGGTAACGCTCGAACCAACTTCAAACTTGGCAGGGGCCGTATCGTGAGCCTTTGTTTTGATGTTTCCGTCCGGGAATAGCTTGGCGGCAATATCGGGATTAAGCGCATCCATATTTGCCTGATAGAGAGAATTCTTATCAAAAATGCCTCGCGCATACCCATCAAAGAAATAGGTCTGAACCCTCACGTGTCCATAATCGGATCTCAGCGCCTCAAAGATGTCAAGATAGTCCGTTGCTGCATACCAATCGAGCATATCCATGAGCTTCTTGCGGGATATGATAAAGCAGTCCAGCGATTGTACGTCGCCATGATTGACGGAATTGTGTACACCTACGACGCGCCCGTCATCGTCAACTTCAAATGCCGTGGCATCAGCGTTGTATCCCTGCGCTTCATTGCACAGCACGGTGATATCGGCACCCGACTCAATGTGGTACTCGCCCATTTTATCGAGGTCAAAGTTGTACACAAAGTTTGCACTGCTGTATATCACGTAATCCGAAGTAGAACGCTCAAGATAGATGCGATTTGTCATCAGGTCACGGAGCAGAAAGCGTGCTCCCGTACGTGAGGTGCCAAACGCTGAACCCGGAAGGATAAAAAGTCCACCGTTTTTGCGGTCAAGTCCCCATGCCTTACCGGAACCAATGTGGTCGATAAGCGAGCGGTAATTAAATGGCATTATCATACCGACCGTACGAATACCACAATTCATAAGGTTGGAAAGGGCAAAATCTACCAGACGATATCGGCCAAGAAATGGCATAGAGGCAATGGGGCGTACATCGTTTGAAATCTCAGTATTTTTTGATGAGTAGTTGCATGTGATTAAGCCGATAGTTTTTTTCATGCTACTCACCCCTTCCTACCACAACATCATTGCCAATAACGGCAGTGTCCTTTGTCTGATCAACACTTCCCACATGAACGTTTTCTTCAACAGTGGAATTCTCGCCCATGATGGCGCGAACAACCTGAGCTCCTGCCTTAACATGAGCTCCCGGAAGAAGCACCGAATCCACGACACGGGCACCCGCTTCAATGACGGCATCAGTTGAGAGGATTGAATGGCGAGCAGCACCATTGATAATGCAGCCGTTTCCAATCAGACAGTCATCTACCCTGCCATACGGTCCCACGTACGCGGGAGGCCTTGTGGAAGCGTTTGAGAGGATGGGGAAATCCGACGTAAAGATATCAAACGCCGGCTCCGGCCCCAACAAATCCATGCTGGTTTCGTGATAGCTCGAAATGGTACCCACGTCACGCCAGAACCCCTCAAAGCGATAAGAGTACAGACGCTTACCGTCCTCCAAAAGACGCGGGATAACGTCTTTGCCAAAGTCATGAGTTGATTGCTGATCAAGGGCATCTTCTTGCAACGCCTTAAGCAAAAGCTCCGTTGAGAAAATGTAAATGCCCATCGACGCAAGGTTGGAATCGGGGTGCGTGGGCTTCTCGCTAAATTTGGTAATCCTGCCGTCATCATCAACGGTAATGATGCCAAAGCGAGAGGCCTCTTCCCATGGTACCGGCATGACCGCAATGGTGAGGTCGGCATTGTGCTCCTTATGACACGCCAACATCTCTCCGTAATCCATGCGATAGAGCTGGTCGCCGGAAAGAATCAGCACATACTCGCTGTCATTTTGTTCAATGTAGTCGATATTTTGGGTTACGGCGTCAGCGGTGCCCTCATACCATGCACCGCCCTTTTGCGTGGCGAACGGTGGCAAGATTGAAACTCCTCCGCCCAAATCGTCCAAATCCCACGCGCTGCCCGTACCAATGTAGGAGTGCAGTAAGTACGGACGGTACTGCGTCAGTACACCGACGGTTGAAATTCCCGAATTTACGCAGTTTGAAAGCGCAAAGTCAATGATTCGGAACTTCCCGCCAAAGGACACGGCCGGCTTGGCGACGTTGCTTGTCAGCGCACCAAGACGACTCCCTTGGCCGCCGGCCAAGAGCATTGCCAAACATTCCTTCTTTTTCATGCCAATCTCCTCCCATATCCCCCAAAAGTACAGGGAGCGACACTTACCAAAACCGTACCTTACAACCCTTTTTTCACTCTACGACTCAATCTTCCAAATGTCATGCATATACTCACGAATCGTACGATCACTCGAGAAGAACCCTGCCTTTGCGGTGTTATGGAGAGCTGCGGCATTCCACGCATGGCGATCGGCATAAAAAGCCGTCAGCTCTTCCCACGCATCGACGTACGAATAGAAATCCTTCAGGACAAGATCGTGATCGTTTCCGGCCATAAGATAATCTCGAATTGACTCGAAATTACCTGAAAGACCCGCAAGCGAACCATCCGTAAGCATTGAAACAATACGTCCAAGACGACCGGGATCCGAATTAACCTGGTTCCACGCAAAGTATGAACCCGATGCATAGAGATCTTCCACCTCTTGTGCACGAAGGCCGAAGATCTTGATGTTCTTCTCACCCACAAGCTGAGAAATCTCAACGTTGGATCCGTCATACGTACCAAGAGTGAGAGCTGCATTCATCATGAGCTTCATATTTGACGTACCGGATGCCTCTGCGCCTGCAACTGAAATCTGCTCTGAAATCTCCGTTGCCGGGTAGATAAGCTGTGCATTTGAAACGGCAAAGTTAGGTACAAACGCAATCTTCAGGCGTCCGTCGATACGTGCGTCATTATTGATAACGTCCGCAACCGAATTGATGAGACGGATAACCTCTTTTGCAAGTACATAGCTCTGAGCCGCTTTACCCGAGAAGATAAAGGTTGTAGGAGCGGGTTTGAAGGTGGGGTCATCCAGCATGCGGTTATAGAGATCAAGAATCTTAAAGACATTCAAGAGCTGACGCTTATATGCATGGAATCGCTTAACCTGCACGTCAAAGATGGTATTTGTATCAACTTGCAGCTGCGTAGTCTCTTCTATGTATGCAGCAAGCCTCTCTTTATCGGCCTTCTTTGCGGCTTCCATGGCATCCAAGAAGCCAGCGTCTTTCTCAAACGAAATGAGGCGCTCAAGTTCGGTAGCATCATCCAGCCATCTTGTTCCAATGGCATCGGTAATAAGCTTTGCATATGGGGGGTTTGCCTGCGCCAAGAAACGACGGTGGCAGACACCGTTTGTCTTGTTGTTGAAAATCTCAGGTCTCAGGCGATAAAAATCGCGGAGCACCGTCTGTTCAAGAATGCTGGTGTGAAGATCGGAAACGCCGTTGACCGAATGACTGAAGATAATGGAGAGGTTTGCCATGCGCACCTGTCCGTCCCACAGAATTGCCGTGGATGCCAAAAGATCGGCGTTTACCTCTTCACGCATAAGATTTTCTCGGTAGCGTCTGTCTACCTCTTCAATAAACATGTACAGCCGAGGCAGCAAATGACGGAACGTCTCAATGGGCCATTTTTCAAGAGCCTCCGGCATAACCGTATGATTGGTATAGGAAATTGAAGCGCTTGCAATCTTAAAGGCTTGGTCAAAGTCAAGGCCATACACATCAACCAAAAGCCGCATAAGCTCGGGTCCGCACATGGCGGGGTGCGTATCGTTGGTATGAATGCATACATGATCGGCGAAATGATCCCAATCGCGCCCATGCTCCTGCTCGTACGTACGCAGAATTGACTGAAGGCCCGCTGAAACAAAGAGGTACTCCTGCTTGAGACGTAAGATGCGGCCATGCTCACCGGCATCATTGGGATAGAGAATGGTTGAGATGGCCTCAACGTCCGAGCGGAACTTGTTAGCACGCGCGTAATCTCCTGCGTTAAACGCATCGAGGTCAAAGTCCTCCTCGCAGGGTTCTGCGGACCACAGACGGAGTTTATTAACGGTTTTTCCACCGTAACCGACAATGGGCACATCATAGGGAACGGCGCGAACACACTCGCCGCCCTCTTGGGTAAACCAGAACCGGCCGGTTTCATCCTGGTGGCGGACAACTTCCCCACCGAAGCGAACCGTAACACTTGATCCGTCTTTGCGGGATTCCCACGGAAAACCACCCTCAAGCCAGTTGTCCGTGCACTCTACCTGACGGCCGTCTTCAATCTCTTGCCGGAACAAGCCATACCGGTACCGCATACCATTGCCAAAACCGGCCATTCCTTCATGCGCCATGGAATCCAAAAAACACGCCGCCAAACGGCCAAGTCCACCGTTACCAAGACCAGGATCGACTTCCTGTTTAATGAGGGCGTCAAGCGAAGATCCCATCTCGCTTATGCCATCGGCAACAAGATCTCGAAGCCCGTAATTCAGAAGGTAGTTATCCAAAAGCGGTCCGAGCAAAAACTCAAGCGAGAAGTAATATACCTTTTTGGCTTCTTTGGGATGGCACTCCGCTTCAATGGCACGAGACTTAGCAGCAATGAGCCGCGCCAACATAGAATACCGCTCTTTATCGGTACATTTATCAAATTCCCTACCCAATACCGACACACACAAGGCGCGATATTGCTCCTTAAAATCCTGCGTATCCTTAAAAATCTTATCTCGTGCCATGCCACTCCTAAAAATAACTATCAAACAAATACGTTATGTATCTTTAGTTGTATCACTCCTTGGCTAAAAATGCGCGCTTTACTTTCTCTTTTTCGGCTTACGGCGAGAAGTGCTGGTTACTTTTCGGTGAGTTGAACTCGTAACCTTCTTTCCTCGACCGGTTTTTTTGGGAAGAGGACCGCTATATCCTAAAATCATACCTCCGAGCGGGGGGACACGAACCACTACCGATTGGTCCCGACCGTTCCACGGCTCATCCTCCGTTGTAAGTGTAGCGGTATTGATGACCCCGGAGCCGCCAAACTCTTCCGCATCAGAGTTGAAGACTTCGCTCCATTGTCCGGCACGCGGCATGCCAAGACGGAAATCTTCGTGTGCCGCAACATCAAAGTTCAAAAGAATCACAAGGTCATCCTTGGGTTTCTCGCCACGGCGAATAAAGGTAATGAGAGACTGCTCGTTGTTGTCGGCGTCGATCCACTCAAAACCAAGCTCGTCGTACGCATGTTGCCAAAGCGCCGGATGCTTGGCGTAGAAATGGTTAAGCGCGGCAATAAAGTGCTGTTGATCAGCGTGCGTATGGTATTGCTCGGTAAGGAAGTACTGAATGCCTTCGTAATAGCGCCACTCAATGAACTGTGCAATCTCATTGCCCATGAAGTTGAGCTTAGCGCCCGAGTGTGTCATCTGATAGAGCGCAAGGGCACGCATGCCGGCAAACTGGCGCCACCAATCGCCCGGCATACGGGTAATGAGGCTGCACTTACCATGAACCACCTCATCGTGGCTTAAGGGAAGCACGAAGTTCTCATTAAATTGATACATGGTGGAAAACGTCAGAAGGCGATGGTTACCGGGGCGGAAAGGAAAGTCCGTCTGGCAATAATGCAGCGTGTCATTCATCCATCCCATATCCCACTTCAGATGGAACCCAAGACCGCCCACGGAAGGCGGATAGGTTACCAGCGGCCACGCCGTTGACTCCTCCGCAATCATCAGCACGTCAGGATGCCTTTTTTGCGCGGTAACGTTGCAGCTGCGAACAAATTCGATCGCCTGCTTGTCTTCTTCGGTACCCTCTTCATTAAAACGCTTACGTGCGGGATCGTCGATACCAAAGTTCAAGTACAGCATACTGGTAACGCCATCCATGCGAATGCCATCCGCATGGTAGCTTGAAAGCCACCATAAGAGATTGGAGATGAGGAAGCTTCGCACTTCCCCGCGTCCATAGTCAAACTTATATGTGCCCCAGTTGGGATGCTCTTCTCGCTCGTAGAGCTTCTCGCCGTCAAAGCGGGCAAGACCGTGCGCGTCACGACAAAATCCACCGGGAACCCAGTCGAGAATAACGCCGATGCCCGCCTCATGACAGGTGTCAATAAAGTGCATGAACTGCTGGGGAGTTCCATAGCGGGAGGTGGGTGCATAGTACCCCGTTACCTGATAGCCCCATGAACCGTCGTAGGGATGCTCCATAACGGGCAAGAGCTCAATGTGGGTATAGCCCATCTTTGAAACGTATGATACAAGCTCATCGGAAAGCTCGTCGTACGTAAGAAAACTGCCACCGCTGGATTCCGGCGTATCGCCTGCAGGACCGTTACCGTCGAGTCCGTCATCATGGCGCTTCCAGCTTCCAAGATGTACCTCAAAGATATTCAAGGGACTTGCAAGGAAGTCTGACTTTTTACGAGCGTTCAGCCACTTTTTATCATTCCAGGTATATCCTGCAAGGTCAGCCGTCCGCGATGCAGTTCCCGAAGGTATCTCGGCATAGAATGCATACGGATCTGCCTTGAGGGTCATTTCTCCGCCGGATGACTCAACCGCATACTTATAGAGCGCTTCCGCCGGCACACCCGGGACAAAGGTTTCCCAAATGCCTCCCGTCTTTGTACGGGTCATCTGATTGGTTTGATCGTTCCAATCGTTAAAATCTCCTACCACGGAGACGGACAACGCGTTTGGTGCCCAAACGGCAAAGTGATAACCCTCTGTACCATCATCCGCCACCGCAGGATGAGCTCCGAGCTTCTCGTAACTTTGATACCATTCACCCTTACAAAAAAGGTAAATGTCATCTTTTGTCACATACAGCGAACTGTCCTTCACGTTCATAGAGACCTCCAGCCCCCAAGAGGCACCGCTACTTCCCCAAAAGTCACGCACTCTTATTCTAAGCCAGTATCAGCGTATTTATTACAGCATACTAATTTATTTAAAAGAGTTAACAATAAACGAGGTGAACGGTCGTATTACCTCGGTGGATAACATTAACCAAATTGGCTATGTCTACACATCAACAGATTTTCTCTCATATACGCAACGAAGAATCCGATTTCAAATCCGATTCCGCTATGATAAGGTGCACCTAAAGCGCATAGTTTGATTGCACCAAGGAGAGGATATGCCCAGGGAAAGTAAAAAACTGAAACAGGAACGCGGCATCGAAACGTGTCGGCGCTTACATACATTGTATCCCCATGTAGAAAGTGCGCTTGAGTATCACAATGCATATACGCTGCTTGTAGCCGTAATGCTTTCGGCACAGACCACAGATGCCGCCGTTAACAAGGTAACGCCCGAACTGTTCAGACGCTGGCCCAACCCAGAGGCAATGGCATCCGCACGTTCAGACGAGGTTGGTGAATGCATACGGACCATCGGCTTTTGGCGCGCAAAGGCTGCCCACTGCACCGAGATGGCGCAAATACTTATGGCTGATTATGGCGGAGAAGTTCCTCAGACCATGGAGGAGCTGGTAAAACTTCCCGGAGTTGGACGCAAAACCGCAAACATCGTGCTCAATAAAATGTTTAACACGGTTGACGGTATCGCCGTTGACACGCACGTCTACCGCATTGCCAGCCGCTTGCGCCTTACCTCTGCCGCCACGCCGCTTGCTGCCGAACAAGATCTTCTTTCTCTTTTACCTCATGAACTTTGGAAAGACGTGAACGAAGAGTGGATTCACTTTGGTCGTGATATCTGCACCGCCCGAAATCCCACGTGTAGCGCCTGTCCCCTTTCGGACATTTGTCCTTCTTGCGGACAACCCAATCGCTGGTTCAAAGGCGGCGGCAAGAAAAGCACTAAACGTTAGAGTCTTGATGAGGGGATATCGGGAAAATGAGGAGCACCGGGAAGAACCTGACGCGTAAGTACCGAGGTTCTTCTCGCCTTTGGTGATGTGTTTGCTCCTTTACAAAAAAGGTGCCTCCCGTGGAGACACCTCTTTTTGCAAGCAATGAAATGATTCTTGTCAAGAAGAACCGTGCAACGACACCCTAGTAGTTAAGAGCACGCTCCTGGAAATAGGACTGTGGGTGACCACATACGGGGCATACCTTTGGTGCGGTTGGGCCAACATGCAAATGACCGCACTTGAGGCACTGCCAGACCTTGACACCGGGACGCTCAAAGACTTCGCCGGACTCAACACGCTCAAGGAGCTTGTTGTAGCGCTCATCATGAGCCTTCTCAATCTCGCCAACAAGACGCATCTTAGCAGCGATCTCTTTGAAGCCCTCTTCCTCGGCGGTCTTGGCAAAATCTGCATACATGGTGGTCCACTCGTAGTTCTCACCTGCAGCGGCATCCTTCAGAGCCTCGGGAGTCGCAGGAACCTTGCCATCATGCAAATACTTAAACCACAGCTTGGCGTGAACGTTCTCGTTACCGGATGTCTCATTGAAGATATCGGCAATTTGCTGATATCCGTCTTTTGAAGCCTGCTTGGCATAGAAGCCATACTTGACGCATGCCTGGGACTCACCGGCAAAGGCGGCCTCAAGGTTCTTCTTTGTCTGTGAGTTCTCAAAATCAACAGCCATTTTTTCTCCTCTCCTGTTTTGACCGGATGATCAAAACGTACCTGCATTGTAGCAAAACCATCCCCTATTTGGTTTTACGTAACATCGGAGTTCTTACCGTATGGTAATCCTCACCAACGTCGCTCATTATACCCACTATGCGCACCAAATGTCACCGCGCAGGTAACAAAATCCTTCTTTTGCCAATTCTTCAAGTAACCCCAGTACAGCACCCATATGTAGAGCTTCTCGCCCTGCCGCAACCTCAACGGAATTAAGCTCTTTTGCAAGCGTTTCGGCGGTTGTGCCTCCTGCGTCTCTATGCGCCAAAAGGAGTCGCAAAAGCGTTGCCCTCTTCTGCCGGTGCGATCCTTCAAACTTTGACTGGCGCACATGAGTCTTGGACCTTCTGCCGGGATTGGGCAGGGTCTTCTTAAGCTGCGCTCCATAGTCCAAAAGAGCGTAATACCAGCTGCGCGGATTGTCATTCGGACGCTCACGGAAAGGATCATCGGAAGGGCACGTTTTTTCCACAAGAGGAATCAACTCGGAATCCGGCACTCCCTCTGCGTCAGGATAAAGCTCATGCAGAAATACCGCCCGCACATTGGTCTCCAAGTACACACCATGCAGATTCCAAGAAAAGGCGCGGATACCCGCTGCGGTAGCAGGTCCGATACCGGGAAGGGAAACAAGCTCTTTTACCTCATGAGGAAACACTCCGCCCGACTCAGAAATAAGCTGAGAGGCTTTATGCACCAAAAGAGCGCGGCGATTGTATCCAAGCCCCTGCCATTCTTCAAGCACGTCAGCAGGAGCAGCCGCCGCAAGCGCATCTACCGTAGGAAAACGCTCGAGCCATCGCTGCCATCGATCCATGACACGACTTACCTGTGTCTGCTGAAGCATAACTTCAGAGATCCAAATGGCATACGGGTCATATGTTCTGCGCCAAGGCAAATCGCGATACAGTTCGCGACCGCGGGCCTGCACCAAGGCACAAAACGCTTCAAGATCCATCGAAGCGGAGTTTGGGCTCAATGCGGTATCACTTTTGTTTGCAGACGCATTGCTCGCGAGAAGATCATGGTGCCGATTATTCACATTGACCTGCCGTTTGAGTGTGAGCATTCCTGAGAGTATCAGCCACTTGTTTTTGAAACTCATCGCTGCGGAGGGACTTCTCGCTCTTTACCAACCGAAAGCTACCGGATAACTCGGGTACCAAACCCTCCTCAACAATCTGACTTAATGTTACGAACGCAAAATACGACCGGAGGATTTTCTCGGCATTACACCATACGGGATTAAAGGAGCAGGTCGCTTTACGCGGGCATGGCGTATTGTCAGGACCGGCAGATTCACAACCTGTGATTAAAATAGGGCCTTGTATGGCTTCCACTACATCAAGCAGCGTAATCTCTTTTGGATCGACCGCCAAGCTCATACCGCCTTGCGCACCCCGCGTCGATGAGACAATATGTGAACAAACAAGATCGTGCTGAATAACGCGGGCAAAAGAGTAAGGAACATCGCTTGCCTGCGCCGCATCCCTCACGGAAATGACCTTATCGGGGTTCTTGACCAACATACTCAAAATACGCAGAGCGTAGTCTGTTTTTCTTGAAACCTCCATGTATTTGTCCTCCTCAGTCCTCCTATAAGGACAGCCCTCTCACAGGCCACATATCAAACTCAGCTCACACGCTTCTTATTGATTTCACTTCTTTGGCAACTCGAATGACTCATCTACCGGTGAATCCATTGGTTGCTGCGGCACGGAGCCAACCGACGGTTGTTTTGGCGCCTCGGCTGAAGACCAATTCAATATCTCCCATCCGCGCTGCCGAGCAATCTTTACGAGCGTTGGACCGGGGCAAACCGCATGAGCATTCTGCGCCATTCCCAATAGAGGCACATCAGAATAGTGATCTCCGTACGCATCGACAATCTCCCATGCCCCAATACCAAGATGCTCGTTGCACCAGTTTTCAACGGCGCGGGGCTTCTCGACACCTTCAACAACGGATCCCAGCACTCGCGTGGTATAGTAACCGTCTGCAACCTGCATTTGTGTGGCCATAAAGTCATCGGCGCCCAAATACTCTGCGGCGCGCTCCGCTATGGGGACAAACGTTGCCGAAACCAAAAGTACCACGCGACCCATATCATGATGCTGCTTTGCGGCGAGAAGTGCCTCGGGGCGAAACCGCGATGCAATGACGTTCTGGTAAAATGCCTGCATGACTTGGTTTGCCTGCACAACGTCCATCTCGGTCAGCGCACCCATAACAAGCTCACGAGCCTCTTCTTGGCGTTGCGGAAGATGGAACTTATAGCGTATTCCCCACCATGCAAGACGAATCGTGCGCATAAGGGAAGAGATATGCTGGCGGTAAAGATACGCAGCAAATAGAAAACCCGACTGACCCGCAATAACGGTTCCGTCAAAGTCAAAAACAACCACTTGCGCGGCAGCTGTTGTGTCTTGGTTTGCGTGCTCCATACTTCCTCACCACCTCTTGCAGACGTGCATATGTATACCCTCAAAACGCTTCATCCGTCACATATACTGCAAGTCCCCATTACCGACAAGAAATTATACCTGTAACTTGCGCCATAAAAAAACCTCCCGAAGGAGGTTGTAATTGCACATGGCGGGATATGCGGGGCTCGAACCCGCGACCTCCGACGTGACAGGCCGGCGCTCTAACCAGCTGAGCTAATACCCCGGACGCCTTTGCGCGAATTGAAAGTTTACAGGGAAAACCCGTCCGTGTCTAGCAAGATTTCCCATGAATTTATAGTTTTTCCAAAAGATACACGCAACAGACATAAAAACCGCTGGTAAAACCTATTCAAGCGCAACGTTTGTAACATTACCGCTGGAGTCGGTTACTTTCAAAGAAGTTCCATCAAGTACCGCCGATGCAATGGTTCCTTCTCCGCCAACGGTATTTCCGCTCTTGTCTGCTACAAGTACCGGAAGCGCACCGTCTCCGATGGTATAGGCCACAACGTCCCACTTACCATTGTTGTTCTCGGGAACAAGAATGGTTCCGTTATAAAGCACCAAGTTGGTTGGAGTTCCGTCAACCTCAAAGACAACGGTTTTATTGCCTGATCCGCCATCACGCGTAATGCCATATTTACCGTCATCCTGCTTTTCGATGGCATACGTCGAGCCCTGATAGGTAATTTTACCCTGCGCATCCTGTTCATCCTGCTGTTTCTCAGAGGAATAGGCAGACTCGGTTTGTTTTGTTTCTTTTTCCGGAGCGGCTTCATGCGAAGACGCAACACAGCGAACGATACAAAAGAGGGCGACAAGCGCTATAAGAGCGATAATAACCAGCACAATCATATTGCGCCGGGTACGTGGATTTTGCTCTTCCAGTCCGTCGGTAATCTTCTCTCGGGCCATGTGGACACCCTGACCTGCATGAATGGTAGAAATATCGCTCGATTTAATCGGGGAAGAACGCGGGGTCTTCTCGTCATCCGGCTCAATATCCATATGATGCGACATGTGATTTGCCATCATAGCTCCTTTGTTGCCTATACCTCACGACGCGCTTCAATAGCACGGCCAAGTGTCACTTCATCAGCGTACTCCAAATCACCACCCACTGGCAAACCACTTGCAAGCCGCGAAACTTTTACCCCTAAAGGCGCAATCGTCCGCGCGAGATACGTTGCCGTGGTCTCTCCCTCCACATCAGGATTTGTGGCGAGAAGAACCTCTTGTACCGTACCGTCTGCCAAGCGAGAAAGTAACTCTCTTACATGAAGCTGCTCTGGACCTATCTTATCCATTGGTGAAATAACACCACCAAGAACGTGATAGAGACCATGGTAAACCCCGGTGCGCTCAATGGCAGACACGTCGCGCGGCTCAGAGACTACACAAATTTCTGATCGGTTCCGCGATGCATCCATGCATACGTCGCACTCATCACGTGTTGCATAATTGAAGCAAATGGGGCAAAAATGAACCTGCTGCTTTACCTCAAGAATCGCACGAGACAGTCGATGGGCTTCCTCGGAATCGGCTTCAAGCAGATAATACGCAATACGCTGCGCTGATTTAGGGCCGATGCCCGGAAGACGTCCAAGCTCATCGAGAAGACGCTGAAGAGCTCGCCCGTCATTTGTTGGATCAAATGCCATTAAAACAGTCCCGGAATATTCAAGCCACCCGTAACGGAACTCATTGCTTGACTTGCTGCTTTCTCAGCGGACTCAAGCGCATCATTGGTGGCCGCAATGATCATGTCTTGAAGCATTTCAACGTCTTCGGGATCTAAAACCTCGGGATCAATTTTGAGATCCGTAAGGCGCAAATCGCCCGAAACCGTTACCTTCACGGCTCCACCACCAGCGCTTGCCGTATGCAGGGTAAGGGCAGCCTTTTCTTGAGCCGCCAAAAGCTGCTCCTGCATTTTACGAGCCTGCGCCATCATTTGATTGCGGTTCATGCCGCCTCTGTTAAATCCGCCTTTAGCCATTAGCTCTCCTTGTTCTCTATAGGTTGGTCCTTAGGTTGGTCCTTTTTTGACTCAAATGAAACCGATAGTGCGGGTCCAAATACATCTTCAAGCATTGCTGCAACACTCGCAAGTTCTTTTGGAAGCGCCGACTGAGCAGCAATGTCCTCAGGTGAGCCGGGAGCTGCTTTTGGTGTCTGCCGTGTCTTTGGCGTTTGTTCCGGTTCCGGTATCGGCTCCGATGCCGGTGTCGGCACCGTATCGGGAACAGGTGTTGGCGCCGGTGCTGGTGTTGGTGTTGGTGCCGCAACCGGTGCTGATGCCGGTGCTGGTGCCGCAACCGACACAGGTGCCGCACTCACTGCGGACTCCGTTGAACCTTGTGGCTGTGCGTCTCTCTTGCGTATGCGCGGAGGCTCTTGCGGTTTGAGCGCACGTTCCGCATCAGCAATGGCCTTATTTTGAAGCGATGACTCCCCGTATGTAACAGTTCGCATACCCAAAACAGGTTCAATGAACGTAAGAAGTTCCTTTTTAATCTCTTCTCGTCCAAGCATCGCCGAGGCAAACTCGGATCCCTTGGGAAGTAAAACCAACAGGTTGGAGCCGTCATCTGAAGCAAGCGTTGAATTCATGAGAAGCGAACCATGTGCAGGCGCCTTCTCTCGGTACTGCTTTACAATCTGCTTCCAACGCCGTGTGAGAGTTGCCTCATCAGCATTACCCGGAGTACGAGCGAAAGTACCATGTGAGGACGTTTCGGCCTGGGAAGGTACCTCTGAGACAGGTTCAGATACAGGCGGCGTGAGCGGTGTCGGTTGAGCAGGCATCTCAACCACTGGTGTGGGCATCGGCGGAACGGGTACCTCAACCACTGGGGCAGGTGTCATTTGAGCGGGCTTCTCAACCACTAGCGTAGGTGCAGTTTCAACCGGTGGTTTGGCTACTTCGCTTACCACAGAAGTATCCATATCAGATGTACTTCTCGCCACGCCGTTTGCCAGCTGATACTCCAAATCCGCTATGCGTTCAGCAAGAGATTCAAGTGTTAAATCGGACGTGGGACGAGCAAGGCGCGTAAAAGCAATCTCAAGAACCAATCGCTGATTGGACGCCGTGCGCATCTGGTTTGAAGCGTCCCCCAGTATTGTGAGCGCTCGGGCAAGCCTGTCAGCAGAACGATACTCGCGCACCTCCTGTGCAAGCTGTGTCCGCTCGTCATCGGTTATCGTAAGCGCAGACGTATCGGGACCAACCGCTGCCATCACATAAGCATTACGTATATGAGCCGCAAGCTCTCGCGTAAACTGCAGTACGTCGCGACCCTCATCAACGAGCATGTTAACCTGCTCAAAAAGCGTTGAGACGTCGCGCTTTGCAATGGCTGTCGAGACGTGCGCGAGAAGTGACCCTGATGCTTCACCCAAAAAGTCCTGAGCAATGGCAAGCGACACCACCCCATCGCCAAACACGGACAGCTGCTCCAAAGAAGTCAGTGCGTCACGCATGCCTCCGCGAGCATGACGAACAATCAGCTCAAGCGCACGAGCATCATACTGGAAACTCTCGGCTTCGCAAACCTGCCGTAGGTGGCTCAGCATTTCTTCGTTGCCAATAGCGTGAAAGTCAAAGCGCTGTACACGCGAAAGAACGGTTCCCAATACTTTTTGCGGATCTGTCGTACACAAAATAAATGTTACATGAGCCGGAGGTTCTTCAAGAGTTTTGAGCAAGGCATTGAAGGCCGCAGTGGTCAGCATATGCACTTCGTCAATGATATAAACCTTGCCTTTACCCCGTACCGGCGCATAATTTGCGCGAGAAATAATCTCTTCTCGGACATTATCAACACCGGTATTGGATGCGGCGTCTATCTCGACCACATCGGGATGATTGCCCGCCGCAATAAGCTGGCATTCTTCGCAAGTTCCATCCGGAAGCTGTCCGGGGGCTTTACGGCAAAGCAATGCTTTTGCCAACAGACGAGCCATGGTTGTCTTGCCGGTCCCTCTGGGCCCGCAAAACAGGTAGGCATGACTGACCTTACCTTCAAGCACTGCGCGCTTCAAAGTTCCGACAACATGCTTCTGACCGACAACCTGCTCGAATGTTTGCGGCCGATACTTTGTGTATAACGATTCCATACGTCCTCCGACGCACTCGAGTGAACGCATTTAAGTATACCCGTCAGGCTTATGTTCTTCTCGCTAGGATGTAACCTCACGAAAAAAGGAGCAGCCGAAGCCGCTCCCTTATCACTATGCTTTGTATGCCAAAAGCCGAACTACTACTCGGCCGGAGTCTCGGTAGCAGCTGACTCCTCCGCCGGAGCTTCGGGCGCAGCCGGAGCGGCAGGCTCCTCAACGGGAGCGTTCTTGGCAAACTCTGCGGCACGCTTTGCCTTCTCGGCAGCCTTTGCCTCAGCAGCGGCCTTACGAGCAGCTTCCTGCTCTGCGGCCTTTGCAGCCTTTGCCTCTTTGGCAGCCTTTGCGGCATCAAGACGAGCGGAAGCAGCTTCACCGAACTTATTGGAGAAGCGCTGGACACGACCGCCCGTATCAACGAGCTTCTGCTGACCGGTATAGAATGGGTGGCACTTATCGCAGAGGTCAACACGCATTTCCGGAACAGTTGCGCGTGTGGTCCACGTGTTGCCACAAGTGCAGCGAACGGTGCACTCAACGTACTCAGGATGAATTCCTTGCTTCATACAGGACTCCTTACATCGGCTCTGGTTTCCGACCAGAGCAAGAGAATAGCCGAATGAGTATAGCAGAGTCCGCACGGTTTCGCTAGGATAGAACGAACTATTCCCCGCTTTACACGGAGGCGACATGTTTTTAGCTATTGATGTAGGCAATACTCAAACAACCCTTGGACTTTTTGACGAGAAGGGCCGGATGCTTCACGGCTGGCGCATGTCGACAAACTCCGTTGACACGGCAGACATGCTGCATGGGCGCCTGTTTACGTTCTTCATGAAAGATGGGCTTTTGCTTGACGACATTTCCGCCGGAGGGATTGCTTGCGTTGTTCCTGCCATCTCCCGAGCTTGGAAGCGTTGTTTTGAAGTGCTTCTGAAGAGACCGCTGGTTACAATCAGTGCTGCTTCCAATACCGGGGTACCCGTACACATGCCACATCCGGAGCGTGTTGGCGCTGACCGCATTGCAAATGCCGTGGCTGCTCGCGATCGATATGGGTCTCCCGTGGTGGTAGTTGACTTTGGCACGGCCACTAATATCGACGTTGTTGATGATTCAGGTGCATATCGCGGTGGCGCTATTTCTCCCGGTCTTATGCTGTCTGCAAACGCACTTTTTGAACGTGCAGCCAAGCTTTCCAGTATTCCCATAGAAGCTCCCGCATCGGCTTTGGGAGACGACACCGAAAGTGCTGTTCAATCGGGTTTGGTCATTGGTGCAGCGGCACAGGCAGAAGGTCTTGTAGCCCGCATTTTGCAAGAGCCTGGTATTGGTGGTGCAAAAATCATTGCCACAGGCGGCCTTGCAAAGACTGTGAGCGTTGCAACAGATGTATTTGATGTTGTGGATCCAGAACTCACCTTGCGTGGTATTTATCTCATCTGGAAGCGCGGATAGATGCCTGTTCAGGTGTAATGGCGGTCTCTTTTCCCTCACCATCCACAATGATCGCACGACCCCACACGTCAACGCCACCAAAATGCGCCGTATACGCCACGTTACCATTGGGATACACCACATCAACCGTCTGCCCAAGCAACGTTACACGCTCAAAATACTCATTCAGGATGGGTGCAAGCGGCCCTGCAGCCGCACGACCCGCCTTAACATTTTCAGCCCAACTACCTACCGTAGCCATGGCCTTTTGTGCCAGGTTTGTGAGACTCAATGCCCCTGTGGCGAGAAGCTCCTCAACTTCAGGAAACTCCTCAAAGTCAAATGTCAACCCGCACACGACAAACATACCGTCCGCATATCCCGCATGGGCTCGTATGGAAGCGACAGGCGTATCCCCAATAACAATCCCATAGGGCCACGCAATGCCAATGTTCGGTACGGCATTTTCAAGAGCCTCCGCCAGACCATACGCCACAACGTACGGAATGCCCATTACCTGTTGCATGGGAACATCGAGGCGCAGAATGAGCGCGCATTCAACGTGCTTCTCGCCTTGGCCGGTGCTTTTTCCATTGCCGTCTTCCGCAAGAAAAACTCCTGCTTGCTCACCGGTTTGCGCCAGCTTAACTACCGTATCGAACACACTCACGGAGCTACTCCCAAACAACTTCGCCAAGGTCGGCCGTGACATGACCAACACGCTGATCGGAAGGGACGACTTCAACACCGCTGTGGGTAAGGAAGCGGACCGGATCGTGCATCAGGTCTTCCATGGGAACCAGCACATAGTCGCGCTCACCGAGGAGCGGGTGCGGAAGCGTCAGGCGCCTGCCGGCGTGCTCTTCTCCCTCAACCCAAAGCAAATCGCAGTCGATGGTACGCGGGCCATGGCCTTCCTCACCCGGCTTGCGGATACGGCCGAGCGTGTCTTCAACTTTAAGCAACTCGCCGAGAAGTACGAGCGGATGGAGTTCGGTTCGGATTTCAGCCACCGCATTGGCAACCGGTGTTGCAATACCGTAGGCCGGTTCCGTCTCGTACGCATGGCTCACAGACACCACGCACGTCAAAGGAATCTCATCTATGAGCTGTGTTGCGCGAGCCAAATACGCCACGCGATCACCCACGTTTGAGCCAAGTGCCACAAATCCCTGACGCGAATCTTTTTCGGTCATAGCCCAAAATGAATTAATGGCTTGTGCGGCACCCTCAACATTATGCACACGGAGAATTCTGGCCCCGTTAGTGATGGCGGCAATACAAATGGCCTGCGTTGCCGCATCCCGATCCGTCGCCATATTCACACCCGACACCGCACCCACAAAGCGTTTACGCGATACCGCACACATGAGCGGGTAGCCCATGGAAACCATGGAGCGTGTGGCCCGCTGAATAACAATGTCCTCATCGGCAAACTTATCAAAGCCCGGACCGGGATCGATGCAAATACGGTCATGAGAAACGCCGGCTCGCATAAGAATACGCGCTTGATCGCCCAAAAAACCCATAATTTGACGCATGATAGGCGCTTCTTCAGGCAGGGTAAAGCGGCGCTGTGACGTAAGAGAACGAGCAGCTTCCGGACGGGCTGGTCTACTGTCGTCAAGGGCAACGCGCTTGCGCTCAACATGCGCTCCCAAGCCCTCCTTGTTCCAGTGCATCACGATGCAGCCGCACTTAGAATCCGCGGCCACCTTCACCATTTCAGGATCGGTAAAGCCCGAAACGTCATTGATAATCTGCACTCCCAAACGGACGCACATGCGCGCCACCTCGGCATGGCGCGTATCGATGGAAACAAGCGCTCCGGCCTTAAGGAGCTCACGGACTACGGGAACCACACGCTCGGCCTCTTCTTTTGGATCCACCGGCGTATGTCCGGGTCTGGTTGACTCTCCGCCAACGTCTATAATGTCCGCGCCCTCATCAAGCATCTGAAGACCTCGCTTGATTGCTGCTTTCGCATCAAAATTCTTGCCCCCGTCAGAAAACGAATCGGGCGTGACGTTTAAGATGCCCATGATTCGCGGACGAGCAAGAGAAAGGGTATGGGTACCACATTGCCATGTCGTATAGCTTTGCCTCAGCATGAAGGCCTCCTTGCGCGAGCACGATATAACTTCATTGCGCTTGTCGTGAACGTATCTATTGTAGAGGTTTTTGCGCGCTTACTCGTTTACCATGGTCTATGACCATCCGAGAAAGTGAGAAACCATGAGTGCTACAAATAACACACAAAAGTCCGACACCGCCGTCTCTCAAACTTCCTGCAGCTCAAACACTGCAGATGCCAAAGAATACAAGTTCGCCTCGTGGAACGTTAACGGACTGCGAGCCGTCTTAAAAAAAGATCCTTCGTTTACCGAGATTCTTGAAACAATCGATGCCGACATCTTTGCCCTTCAAGAAACTAAGCTGCAGGAAGGCCAAGTTGACCTTGATATACCCGGTTATTTCCAAACATGGAACTATGCTGAGCGCAAGGGTTACTCGGGCACGGCGGTTTTCTCGCGAGAAGAACCTCTGCAGGTAATACGCCAAATTGGATCTCCGGTTGCTGACAATGAAGGTCGCGTCTGTGCATTGGAATTTGATCGGTTCTGGTTTGTTGACGTATATACACCCAACTCAAAAGAACAGCTTGCACGGCTTGACGAGCGCCTGGTTTGGGATGAGTGCTATCGAGATTTCATTGCAGAGCTATCTGCACAAAAACCACTCATTACCTGTGGAGACTTCAATGTTGCCCACACTGAGATTGACCTCAAAAACCCCAGTAGCAATCACAAAAACGCCGGATTTTCTGATGAAGAACGCGAGAGCTTCACGAAACTTCTTGACGCGGGATTTACCGATACGTTCCGCTATCGGCACCCCGATGCAACCGGCGCTTATAGCTGGTGGAGCTATCGCTTTAACGCCCGCAAAAACAATGCCGGCTGGCGCATTGACTACTTCCTTGTCAGTAATCGCATAGCACAACAGATTACCGGTGCGGCCATCTTGAATGAAGTCTACGGCAGCGATCATTGCCCCGTTGAACTCACCATAGAGCTGTAGTTTTCTTACGCGTGCGTCTTATCCGGTGGTATACCGCATCTCAGTGAGGTATACCTACCCCGGCCGCTTCTTTTACCTTCAGAAACGTTGCGGCATCGCGACATGCCATAAGCTCTTCCGGAAAGTGAATTTCGTCAAGCAGACGGGATACGCAATCGGCATGCGCGATACGCGTTGCAATGTGCGCATCAGAGCCAAATGAAACCATGCATCCCAGCTCAGCGCAGCGCTCCGCAATCCTACGGCATCTGTCCTGTTGCTCTGTCGCATGCCCTTCCGCATACGTTGCTTCATTTATCTCGATGAGCTTACCTCGGTCACGGCATTCACAAACCAGCACATCCACATCAAAGTCAAGAAAGCTTCTTCCAAGATGCCCCAAGATAAGAACGTGAGGGTTATCCAGCACATTCACATACATCCGTGTCACCTGCGCCGGCGTTGCCCTTCTTGCCCAGTCTTTTCCGTGGATGCTTGCCACCGCATAATCACAGCGGGACAAAACAAGGTCACCGAGGTATCGCGGGTGCGCGAGCTTGTCGCCGTTGATTGACGTGTCCACAACAATATCGTGTCCAAAAAGGTTGCCCTCAAGGTCAACGATGTCTACCTCGCAGCCATGCAAAACACGGACACCGTGCCAAACTTCCGGAATGACATTCAGGTTGAGAAAAAACTGGAAGTTCTTGAGTGTCTGCTCTTCATACAACATCGAAGAAAAATGATCCGTTAATCCCAAGAGTTCAAACCCTTGAGATGCTGCCTCACGGATATTTTCCTCCATCGTAGAATACGCATGGCGCGAGTACATGGTATGCGTATGAACGTCACATAGAATGCGCATTAAGAGACAACCTTTTTCCACGCGTCAAGAGAATTGACGCAGATATCGTAGGGCACGCAATAGCTCACGCGAAGCCAACCGGAACATCCAAACGAATCAGAGGGAACCGGGAGCAGCTCATACGCTCGGGCACGCGTGCAGAACTCCTGTGCATCACCACTGGGAGCCTTCACCCACAAATAGAACGCTCCGTCAGGCTGAATATACTCATAACCCAAATCCGAAAGTCCGCGCGTGAGCACGTCGCGATTCTTTGCGTATGCCTCAATATCGGCAGGCTCATCAACGCAGTCAATCAATACAAGCTGGAACAGGGACGGAGCGCATACAAAGCCCAAAGCGCGAGCCGCACCGGCAGAGGCCGCATATAAATCATCGTGCTCAGGATTGGTTGGTGGAATAAGCACCCAACCGATACGCTCTCCCGGCAGAGACAGCGACTTGGAGTAGGAGTAACACACGATTGTGCGGTCATATACCTCAGGTATCCAAGGAACCTCCACGCCTCCGTACACAATTTCTCGATACGGCTCATCGGAGATGAGGTAGATGTGCTCTCCCAACTCGGTTCCGCGCGTATGCAAAACATCCGCAAGAGCCGTAAGGGTTTCTCGTGTATATACCGCACCCACGGGATTGTTAGGCGAATTTACTATGACGGCTTTCGTGCGAGAAGTTATGGCCGCAGAAAGACGTTCGGCATCGATTTGGAAGGTCTTCTCGTCAGCCAAAACCTCAACACAGATGGCACCGGCGTGCTCAATCCACACTTTATACTCGGGAAAATACGGAGCGATAACGATGACCTCATCGCCCGGGTTAACGACTGCCTGAAGCGCCATTGAAACGGAAGCGGCAGCTCCGCAGGTCATAATGACATCGGACGCCGTTGCGGTGCCTTCTCCAAAGCGACGGCACAGTGATGCGGCCACCGCCTCACGTGTGGCAAGAGTTCCGATGGCTGCCGTATAGGAGTGGACTGCCTGTGGCGGAAGCGTCAAAGCATGTTCGATGGATGCCTTCACCGCAGACGGTGCAGGCACGGAGGGGTTTCCGATAGAGAAGTCAAAGACGTTGTCGGCACCAATCTCAGCACGGCGACGAGCCGCAAATCCTGCGATTTCTCGAATGGCAGATTTTGCTTGTCCGTAATTTAGATTCTTTTGATTGATACCCATGGCAACTCCTTGTATTGAACCTCAGGGCGTCCGTAAACGCCCATAAAACCTACCGCCTTCTTTGCAGGATATACCTACTCGTATACCGATGGCTTCAAAATGCCTAAATACGGTAAATTACGATACCGTTCAGCATAATCAAGGCCGTAACCGACCACAAACGCATTGGGTACATGCGCTCCCACATAGCGAGGCTCTACCGCCGGCTTTTTTCCCTCAATATCCTTTACCACAAAGGCCGCAATCTCAATAGACGCGGGGTTGCGCGATTGCAGCATACGCATAAGGTATGAGAGCGTAAGGCCGGAGTCCAAAATGTCCTCAACAATCAATACGTTGCGACCCTCAATTTTGGTATCCAAATCTTTCACGATGCGAACGACGCCGGAGCTTTTGACCCCATCGGCATAGCTTGAAACCGCCATAAAATCAACGGACATAGGGCAGGTGATAGCTCGCATGACGTCCGCCATAAACACGACGGCACCACGAAGTACCGCAATAACCAGCGGGTTCTTATCGGCGTAATCGCGTGTAATCTCTTTGCCCATACGCGCAACGATTTCTTTGATTTCTTCTTCAGATAGTAGAATGCTTTCAATATCAGGATGCGCTTCTGCCATATTGGCTCCTCTCAGCCACCGTAGCTGTCTGACACCGTTATCAAACTCTCGTGGATGCTTAATTCTAGCAGCACTTTTGTATCTTGTGTGCATTTTGATCGTTCGTCCGCTCGAATTCCCGCAACCCACACGATTCGACCGTTTGGAGATGTACGCACAACAGGCACGCCTCTACGTTCGGCCACAGGGAGGCGAGAAGCACTCAGCAGGTCGGAAAGCTTTTTTGACTGTCCGTGCATCCCCAACGGACAAAGAACATCTCCCGCACAGGGAGGCTCTATCCAAAGCCTTCCGCCGTGCGTGGCATCTATTCCCGCGGCTTCGGCATCCAACAGCACCGACTCCCCCAACCATTCGCGACCATGCGCACGTGCGAACGACACCACATCAAGGCCATGTTCCACTGGGATAAGCCGCGCTCGAAGTCTTCGATTTTGAGTAAGTCGCTGCTCTCCCGGCACGCTGAGCCACGCCGAAAACGAAGTCTCTGACATGTGAGCGCGAGCATCATGAGCACCTGTTGAAATATTACCTGTGCGTTCCTTACGATATACCTTGGCAAGGGTGAGCGTTCCAAACTCGATACGCGCCTGAACATCCTGAGGCAAATTAACCGCGCCTCTTCCGTTTGCCACCGCCATAAGAACGCTCTCAACATGACGTGCCTCAAGGCGCGGGTCGTCTGCCAGGTGCTTTATGGCCAAGCGTATAACGCGGCGAGCAATCACCACATCGGTTGCCGCAAGCCGCGCCGCATCAAGCACCATATATCCATCGTACTCTCGAACCGTAAGCTTTCTCAAGCAGCGCGCAGCAACACCACTTACGTAGGCATCTTCATCCGATACAATGTCGCAGGCACCTGAAATTGCAGAAAGCACCTGAGGATTTTTCACTTCAAGGCGTGGAAGTATCTCATGGCGAATATATGAGCGCAGATAATATGTATCGGCATTGGTAAGATCTTCTCGCCAAGAAATGCCCCGTTCAATAAGGTAGTTGCACAGCTCAAGATGGGTAAATCCCAAAAGCGGACGCACGATGCGATTACGGCGACGCGGAATGGATGCGAGTCCCGAGGTACCCGTACCACGCGTTACATTCATAAGAAAGGTTTCCGCGCGATCGTTGGCGTTGTGTGCCGTCACAATACGAGCAGAGGCACGTGGTACACCAGCCTGCTCACACAATTCATTTGCCAGCTGATTTGCCGCTTCATACCGAACGCGGCGGCCGGCGTCCTCCACGTTCAAGTGGTCGGCCGCGGCAATGGATGCGATGTCGAGCGTGCGCACCACACACGTGATGCCATATTTGGCGGAAAGTGTGCGAACAAACTGCTCGTCCTTCTCGGCATCTGCGCCGCGAAGCTGGTGGTTGATATGAAGCACACACAGGCGATCTTGCGCTATCTTGGCACGGCCTCGGCCGTCTTGCACATCCAAAACATCCGTTGCGGCCATAACCAAAAGTGCCGTAGAATCGGCACCTCCCGAAACCATCAGCACCACAGGCGCTCCGTCAGGCACGGCCGTTGGAACAGACGGGTGATATCGGTGTGAAACAGTTGGCACGGCACCTCACAAACAAGCTACTATGATACTTTGAGTGTAAATCATGAAAGGCTCTTATGACACCACAGATTCATCTTCACATTCTTGCCAGTGGTTCAAGCGGAAATGCGGCCATTGTTGAAGGACCTCAAACGAGTATTTTAATAGACTGCGGACTTTCCCGGCGAGAATTGCTCCGTCGCTCCCAGGAACTTGATATTGATACAGATCGTATAGCTGCGGTTTTTATAACGCATGAACATTCGGACCATGTGATCGGACTCCGTGTGTTCGCAAAGCATTTCGACGGCCCCATATTTGCCACCTCAGGGACCGCGCACATCCTTTCCCAGCGCAGCAGCATGGCTGGGGTTGAATTTTCTTTGATTTCAACGGATGCGCAGAAGCGTGTCGGAGAGATATCGGTTCAAGCATTTTCCACGTCGCACGACGTAGCCGAACCCGTAGGCTTTCGTTTCAGCCTCCTTGACGAGAAGAACTTTGAGATAGACAGTATCGGATACTGTACCGATACGGGGATCTTGACCGACGGTGCTCTTACGGAGCTTGCGGGCGCCCGCATCTTGGCACTTGAATCAAACCACGATGAGCATATGCTTGCCACAGGTCCGTATCCGCAAATGCTTAAAGAGCGCGTTGGTGGGCCTTATGGACATCTCTCAAATGAACAAGCAGCCTCTGCACTTGCAGGGCTGATACGCACAAATACGGAAGCAGTTATAGGCATGCATCTTTCGCGTGAAAACAATCGGCCCAGTCTTGCCGTGCGAACCCTTGCCGCCGCACTGGGTGCAGAACCGGTAAACGATACCTATACCCAGGCAAAAACGTCCGGTGGTTTGCAAGTTCTTGTCGCCAGCCAAGATTGGCCCATGAGCGTTCTCTAAAAAAGCAGCCCGGAGTAAAACTCCGAACTGCTTTTTCTCACTTACGGGAAAAGAATGCATGGAAGCGGCTTAGTCAATGGAAATCTTGGTGACGTTTGCCTTTTCATCCTGCTTTGGAACGGAAATGGTCAGTACGCCATTGTCGAGCTTTGCGCTCAAACCCTGTGTAGCCGCATCTTTCAGATACACACCACGAGTTGCGCGCCACTCAGAGGATTCCTTATGCAGGTAATTCTTACCCTTCTCCTCGTCGGACTCTTTGCGCTCGGCCGTAATCGAAAGACGACCCTCATTGAGCTCAACATCGATGTCTTCGCGAGAAAGACCCGGAAGCTCTGCAGTTACCACGTACTTCTCACCAGCATCCTCAACGTTTACCGGAAATGCCTCAGAACTCGTGGATGAAAAAGGCGAATCAAAGAAGCTCTCAAGGCTGCCGCTAAAAGGCCAATTGCTCAAGCCACGTGCGTAACGATCAAAAGGAACCATGCTGTTCATAAAAACCACTCCTTCGCTGTTTGTATGCCATTTCTGGCATTCCGTTGTTCGATGTTGTATATGCCCACCCAATCTGATTTTAATCATTATTTTCAAATTTTCTTAGCTTTATAGACTTATGTTATCTAAGCGTTTATGACTCATATATTCCTGCGAATACTATGTGCTTATTCTTTCAAAGTTCATAAACTGAGACTTTCTTTCCAAGCAATCCACATCGCACCGCGACAGATATGCGTACATGGACTAAAATATGTAACGAATAATCGCTCAACCGCGGAGGTTAACGTGGATCAGACGACATATTCTGACGAGAAGTTCCCCCTCGAAGCAGACCACACATCAGATCAGGTATCTGCCGATAAGTCGGCTGCAACGGACATTGCTCGCAAAAGCTCCTCAAGCAATCATCTCAAAATGAAAGATTCAGATGCGGTCGCATGGGCAGTTGAAGGCGAGTATGAGACTGTTGAGGCGTTCTCTGGCGAAACCTCCTTTGAGGGAGATCTTGAGAATGACGTTGCATCATCTCATGAGCACGTTTATCACGAGCGTCACATGGGTGATGGACATACGCATACGCATACGCCGTACGTCCGTGAGCGTCGCGCGCATAAAACCGTAGCCCCCATCAACGATTTTGCTCGCGATGAGGAAGATGAAGCCGCCGTCTCGCATGACTCCGAATTTACGCTTAGCAGGGCGCATCATGGTCATGGCAGCCGCAGTTGGCGTCGATCAAAAGCCGAGATCGCACAGCTCAAAAAAGATCTTCATTATGGTCAGTACTTGCAGGTTCCCAAGGGGCAGCGCGACATCTTTGTAAAGAAAGAACGCCGCATGCACGCAGGTTCTCTGATTGCAGCCGTTGTGGTGCTTGCAATTATCGCCGTCGTTGCCTATTTCCTTTGGACATGGATGTCGGCTACCTGGGGTTCTGCCGTCCGGTAGATATTCTCGACAGATATTCGGCGGGCAAAAATGTTGTCTCGGAGGTCAAAGTATCATCGTAACGATCTTTGCCTCGCTCGCCTTTAGGGAGACTGCCATGAGAGTCGATCCAAACAGCCTTCAGTTGATCTTACAGGCTGATACGTCAAAGATTCAGCAGCAGGCCAACGCATGTCAGTCGCAAATAGACGCTGTATACGATGTCATTAAATCTGATACCGACACTAAAGGAGCTGCCTACGACAGCGCGAGGGATTACCTAAGCCAGGTAAAACTTCCCGCCCTTCAATGTCAGGTCATTTTTCTTGATGCCCTCATGAGCGATATCAATGCAGATATAGAAGCTCTTTCAAGCTTTGAGGGAGAAGTGCTCGACTCATCTGAGCTCGAAACAAAGATCTCCATGTACGACCAACTTATCTGCAACCTGGAAGAGAAGTTGAGGGGCACGGTCGATAAGGGCCCGACGTTCGCCTGCTCATTGGAACAGCTCATCAGTCTCTATAGGACAGCACAGAACAGACTGCAACAAAAGCTTCAGATCCTGAACAGCTACACAAGCAACAGCTCTATCTATTCAAATTCATGCCAGGAGGTATCTCGCCTGAAAGAGGCGACAAACGCACTGGGACAGGTCAGTTATAGCGCATCTACAAACATATATGATCTCAGTCAGGTCACTAACGGCTCATGGAACAGCGACGAGATGCAAAGCAAATACTGGAAGTCTGTCATCGATCTTTTTCTCAATAACAAGAATGCGCTCCCCTCGATCCGCGCCTATATTCTTAATGAACTCAAGGGCACCAACGACAGCACTCTCTTTGGTGGTGACCCTGTTAATCTGTCCACGGGAAACTTTATCCACCAACGCAACTTTTTGACGATGGGAGGATTGTTCCCGCTTTCTTTCTCACTTTTCTATAACTCTCTAGATGAAGGAGAGAAAATCCTCGGAAAGGGATGGAGTCAGAACTTCGGTCTGCGCATACAACAGCATGTCTCAGGAATGGTAAGTCTCCGTATGGCCGACGGTCATGAAGCTCTCTTCTTCCCTGAAGGAAAAGAATATGTAGGAGCTACTGCGGAAGGAGTGCTTGCACACCACAAAGATGAAGGCTGGGAGTATACCGATAATCTTTTGACCAGATTTCTCTTTGATAGCAGAGGAGTTCTTATACAGATAAGCGATGCGGGTGGTTGCAGTGCTCATCTCTCTTACACTAAAGAAGCTCTTCTCGAAAGCGTTATCAGTATCTCCGGCGAGCGGCTCAACTTCTTCTATGAGAATAATCTGTTGGTAAAGGTAAGTGATTCCGCCGAGAGAGCGATACAGCTTGATCACAAGGAAAACTTACTCGTAGCTCTTACCAATGAGCTCGGATATACCCAGCGCTACGAATATGATGACTTCGGAAGGATGAGCAGTCTCACAAATCACAACGCTAAGATCACGCTGAGAAATAAGTATGATGATCAGGGCCGTGTAAAACAGCAGTCGTTTGCTAACGGCTCTACAATCTCCTATCAGTTTGACGAATCCGGACATAAACTTACTCTCATCGACCAGGAAGATCATAAGACTGTCTACGAGAGCGACGGATTATACCGAACGGTCGCCTGTGAACGTATAGACGGTACAGAACGTTTTGAATATGATCGTCGTAATCTACGAACCTGTCATATAAGCAGGCAGGGATACAAGACGTGCTTTCTACATGATACGGCAGGCAGGATCAGCTCCATTATCAATGCTGAAAGCCAATCGCTTGCGTTCGAGCGCAATGAAACGGGAAGACCCTTGGAAATCAGACTAGGAGACAAGGTACTTGTACATAATACCTTTGACGAGCACGGGCATCTTACCTCGCGTGAAGATGCATTAGGTAGAATGGTAGAGCTTTCATATGACAAGACGGGCAAACCTATTAAGTTAGTTCAACCCGACGGCAGCACCATTCTATTAACAAGAGACTCACATGGCAATGTCACTCACATCAAAAGCGATTTCGGAATAAGTGTCAAATATAAATACGATGAATTGGGCAGAGTAGTATCTCAAATAAATGCTGACGGTGGTGTTACGCGCTATGAATATGATGCGTGCGGCAATATCATCTGCGTAACTGACGCTCTAGGCAACAGCCGCCGTTATCGCTACGATGCGTGCGGCAACATGATCGAGATGACTGACTACGATGGACTTGTACTGAAGCGTTCCTACGATGAATTCGGTTTGCTTCGTACAGCTACAGACAAGATGGGCGGCATCTGTATCTTTGAGTATGATGCACTCTGGAGGCTTACCAAAATCACCGATCAACTTGGGGCTTCAACTACTTATACCTATGACCAGTTTGGACGACTGGAAAGCACAACAAATGCTCTCGGGGAATCAGTACACTACAAGTATGATGCGGATGATAAGTGCATACAGGTAACCTATCCAAATGGCTCAAAAGCCCACTTTGTATATGACAGGCTGGGACGTGTGATGGAAATCATCGATTGTTCCGGTGCAGTAACTCGCTTTTCCTACAACCGCTTTGGCAAAGTAAATCGGATAACCGATCCCGCAGGCAATACACGTCTTGCAGAATACGATAATGCCGGTCAGCTTATTTCTCTGACAGATGAAACAGCCGCAAAAACCGTATTCGACTATGATGCAATGGGTCATGTAGCAGCCATTACCAACCCATATGGCATGAAAAGTAGCTACGAGTATTTTCCAGGAGGTCTTCTCGCGCGATCCATTGATGCCCATGGCATTGAAAGGTCTTATGCTTACGATATATGCGGACGTCTAGCAAAGGTACATCAAGATAAAGATATATCATGGTCTTTGACGTATGACCTTTTGGGACGTATTAAGGCTGTCCAAGGAAGTGACGGATGGTCCAGAAAGTACGAATATGATGCACTCGGTGAGTGTTCCTCCCTGCGCGATGCAAATGGCAATCTTACCCGCTACAAGAGAAATGGCTTTGGAGAACTTGCACAAACCGTTGATGCACTTGGCAACAGCACAGAGTTTAACTACGATGCGCGAGGCAATCTCATAGACATTATTCAGTCGGATGGGAAAAATCTCGCACGACAAACTCACTACGAGCGAGATCTTCTTGGCCGTATAACAAAGATTATTAATCCCTTGGGTCAAGAGACAAGCTATAGCTACAACGAACTTGGTCATCTAGCAAGCATTTTAGATGCCGAAGATTTTATGACAACATACAGCTATACGCCTACAGGATCATTGCAAGACATCAGCTATGCCGATGGAAGAAAGGTTGACTTTAGCTACGATATCTTGAGCCGGTTGTCCACTGTCAAAGATTGGCTGGGCACTACATCAATTGAACGAGATGCAGCAGGTCGTATTGTTTCAACAGAGGATCCTCTCGGCAGCATAGTACGTTACGAGCGCGGAGCAGCCGGGGAACTTACGGGTCTTGTATATCCTGACGGGAAACGCGTATCGTATAAATATGATAATTTTGGCAGACTCATACAGCTTGCGACACAATGTAAATCGGTCTCATACGAATATGACCGGATGTCGTGCCTTGTACGCAAGAGTACTTCCGACGGTCTTGAAACATGCTACAACCATGATATTTACGGGCATATGAAAACCATGGCATACCATGATACCGCCGGCGAACTTATCCGTCTTGACTTTGACTATGACGCCGAGGGAAACAGAGTTCGAAGAAGCATACGACGCAGAAACCTACCGGAAAGCGGAGGCGATTTTACCTACGCCTATGATGCACTGAATCGTCTTATAAACGTCAGTTGTGATGGTAATCTCTTGCGTTCATACAGCTATGATGCATATGGAAACCGCATATGGGAGGAGTCTTCAGAAGCGCATATCACATATTCCTACGACGCAGCCGACCGTTTGCTTTGCGTAACAAGAGACGATCAAACTACAAAATTCTCATACGATGCACGCGGGAATCTTCATACCATTTCTAGAGATACATGCGATTTGGCTAGTTACGAATATGATGCTACCAACCGCCTTGTTCAAGCGATTGACCATGAAATAGGACATGTTGCGGAATATGCCTATAGTGGCTTTGGCCAGCGTATTTCGCAGAACTTGTCAGACCAAAATAATCCTACGAATATACAGGCAACCAGATACGTACGCGATTTGACACGTGTAGGCAGAAATCTGCTGCAAAAGTATGATGAAGCCGGATGTGAATCTCTGTTGTGGGACAGTTCACCTGTTGCCGTATTCTCCAATTCTAAGACCAAATGGCTAGCTTGTGATGATTTGGGAAGTCCTTTAGAGGCACTATCGTCAGAGGGAATCTCGCTCGGAAGCATTGCATATGATGAGTTTGGTCGAATAACAAGCGGTAATCAACTGGCATTTTCTGGCATCGGCTTTGCATCTTACGGTCAGGATCCGATATTGGGACTACTCTTTGCGGAGGCTCGTGAATACAATCCACATATCGGACGCTTTGTTGCACATGATCAACATGCAGGCCTTGGCGAATTCCCGCAGACTCTCAACAAATATACGTACTGCTGGAACTCTCCATTAGACTACATTGATGTTAATGGTCTTTGGCCACAATGGCAGGATGTTTATAATGCCCTAGAGTTTGGAACTGAACAATTCTTTAATGGGATAAAGGCTGCTTGGAATGCTCTTCCTCAGCCCGTTACGCAATTTTTATCTGATGCGGGAACATTTGCTCTAAACGGAGGGCGACAGATATGTGAGCTTGATTTTAAAAGTATAGCTACGGTTTCAGCTTTATCGGTAGCACCGTTTTCACTGCCCCTTGCAGGACAGATCTACTTGACCGGTTCACTGCCATCATTTTTTGGCATCAACGATTTCAGCGATGTAGCAGCTGCCTTTACAAAATCTCCTTTAGGTGAGAAGGCTCTTGATTTAGTATCCTTCAGCCGTGATGAAGACGGAATATACCATGCCAAACAAGAATGTTGGCAGGCACCTTTTGGATATAACGATTTTTATGACTATATATTCAGAGGCGTTACCTCAGCACAGCCAAACAGATTTGATTTTGTCGTAGGTGATACTGAACACACTCTCTGGCTTTGGAAAGGAGATTACTATAACTTGGGAGCAGGAGCGGAATCAGGCATCTATCGCGGGAATGGTTTCCATAAGCAGTCTGCTACTGATATAAATCTGTACATGAAGCTTAACTTGTATGATAAAGACGGTAAGGTCATCTTTATATATGATCCGAAACAAAATAATTGGTGGACAACGGGATTTAACCCAAACGTTCAAGACGCTCATCAAGAAGATCTTATTGCCTTTGGCTCAGTAGACTTTTCCGCAAATCCAGAATTATGGGAGGCTTTCTATCAAAAGTATTGTGCAAGATATGGATGGTGCTTCGATGAGAAAAACAAAGTGGCATATTATGCGTGGCAATAAAAAGAGAATCATGTCTTTACTTACCATTGTTTTTTTAGCCTTAGCCTCTCTTCTGGGGTGTCAGCCAGGCTCTGGACACGGACCTCGCTCTACCCTCGTAGATAAGGATGCATCTGCCGCCTGCCTTGAAGAGTTGTCTCAGCTCATTAAAAACTCTGATACTGAGGGTCTTGTTGCCGCCTTCTCGGAAAAGGCAAGATCCGATGATCCTGAGCTAGCCACAAAAGCAGCAAAATTGATGTCTCTTATAGGTGGAGGTACTATAAGCGATGGTGATTTTTGGTCAAGCCGTGGGAATCTACGGGGTGGTTATGTATTTGTAATCAGTACGGCAATAGTAACGGCACCTGACAACACAAAATGGCATATCCATATCATTGAGTGCACATATAATAGCGATGATCCTTCAAAAGTTGGTCTAAAATCAATCGAAATTATACCGAACTCAGACCGAGAAGCTCCGAAGGGGTTTGGATGGTACAACGAAAGTGACGAATGGCCATATGGTATTCGTCTCATTACCAGCTGGGAAGGCTGGGATCCCTATACCAGCCCGTATACGTGGTAAGAAGGGAGCAACGCATAGCAATGAGCAGCAACTCTCACAGGTTTTTCTTGCCAATACCTGTCCTGATTCTTTCTATCCTGATAGGCCTCTCGGGATGCCGGATAAACTCAGGGCATGGCCCTCGCTCGACAATGTCAGACGAAGACGCTTCTGCAGCCTGTCTTAAAGAGGTCTCACAACTCATTAGAAATTCCGATGCTGATGGCCTCGTAGCTGCTTTTTCTGAGAAGGCAAAATCGGACGATCCAGAGCTTAGCGCAAAAGCAGAAAAGGTAATGTCGCTTATGGGCGGAGGTACTATGAGTGAGCAAGGCTTCGGATCAAGCCAAAAAATTTTTCCTAATGTAAGTACCCATGTCCTTAGTCTTGCCGTTATAACAGCTCCTGATGGTACAAAATGGCAAATTCATATCATCGACTGCACATATAATAAAGAGGACCCTTCTAAAGTAGGATTAAAGTCGATTGAGATCATACCCTATTCAGACTGGGATGCTCCAAAGGGATTCAGTTGGTATGCTCCGGATGATCAATGGCCATACGGAATTCGTCTTATTATGAATTGGAATGACTGGGATCCTGCCACAAATTCGAAATTACCGAGCGTACCATCATGAAGATTAACATTTCAAATAAACCAGTATCCTCATCCTTTGTTGTCCTCTTTTTGCTTTTTTCAGCAGTTGTCTCCCTCTCATGTTGTTATTCAAACTCAGGGCATGGTCCACGTTCAACCATGTGGGATAGAGACGCCTCCGCTGCCTGTCTTGAAGAGATATCTCAGTTCATTGAGAACTCCGATGCCGATGGTCTTGTCGCAGTTTTCTCTGAAAAAGCAAGATCGACTAATCCACATCTTGATTCCCAAGCAAATTCGTTCATGAATCTCCTTGGTGGAGGAACGATCGATAAGGATCCGTCAATCCATACACTCGGCAGCATAAAATCTGGCAGTATCTTTGTCACAAGCCATGCTACCATCACTGCGCCAAACGGAACGGTATGGGAACTGCATGTCACAGACTGTACATACAACAAGAATGACCCGTCAAGAGTAGGCCTTTGGGCGATAGACATATACCCAGCTAATAGGCCTGATGAACCCGAGAGCTATGCTTCAAGTAGTGAAATGAGCGATCCTGGCATCTCTATCGTGGAAAATTGGGAAGAGTGGTACCGTGTACACCCATACTCTCAATAAAACTTCTATCTTTGTCCTTTTACTGACAGCAGTGTTCTCGATCCTGATCGCTCTTTCGGGATGCCGAATAAACTCAGGGCATGGCCCTCGCTCAACAATGTGGGATAAAGACGCTTCTGCTGCCTGCCTTGAAGAGGTCTCGCAACTCATTAGAAATTCCGATGCTGATGGCCTCGTAGCTGCTTTTTCTGAGGAAGCAAGGTCAAACGATCCTGAGCTTGCTGCAAAAGCAGAAAAGGTGATGTCACTTATGGGTGGAGGTACTCTGGAAGAGAGCTACTTCGGAGAACGTGAAGGAAATATCCCTAGCGGAAGTATTCGCATTATTAGTATGGCAACAGTAGTAGCTCCTGACGGTACAAAATGGCAGATACACATTACAGATTGCACATATGACCGTGATGACCCCTCAAGAGTAGGTATTCGTGAACTCCAAGTAATACCCTATTCAGACTGGGATGCCCCGAAAGGCTTCGGATGGCATACTACAGGCCTTGATTCTCCTGCTGGCATACGTCTCATCACCAGTTGGGAAGGCTAGGATCCCTATACCAGCCCTTATACGTGGTAGGAAGAGGATATAGCAATGAACACCAGTCGTTATAGATTCTTTCCACCAACACTTATCCTAATTCTCTCAGCACTCGTCGCTCTTATAGGCTGTAGTCAAAGTCTAGGACACAGTAAGCGCTCTATGATGTCCGTCGAAGAGGCAAGCGCGGATTGCCTTAAGGAAGTTTCCTCTCTCATACAGAACTCCGATACAGATAGCTTCCTCGCAGCCTTTTCTGAGAAGGCAAAATCAGAGGATCCCGAACTTGCTGCAAAAGCAGAAAAGGTGATGTCGCTTATGGGTGGAGGTACCATAAATGAAGAGGATTTCTATATGAGCGTAGGAAGTATCTCATCTGGTGCCATATATGTTGTTAGTTCCGCAACGGTAACAGCTTCTGACGGTACAAAATGGCAAATCCATATCACCGACTGTACATACAACAAGGAGGATCCCTCTCAAGTCGGTCTGAAATTAATCGAAATCATACCCTATTCGGATTGGGACGCTCCTAAAGGTTTTGGGTGGTATAGCGAAGCAAGCGGTCAAAGCCACTTTGGCATACGTCTCATCACCAGCTGGGAAGGCTGGGATCCTTATACCAGCCCTTATGCGTGGTAGTATGGTATCTGGGTGAAGGGAGAAACGATGCCATCGGATCAGATAGTATCAAGCGTGGCGGAAGCTGCCGCCAGCGCCGTACGCCTCATGACCGGACTTAAAACGTATCGTTCGTTTAAGCTCGATAGTGCAACATCCGTTGCAGATGGCATTCCGCCTACTAACCATGACGACATAGCGGACACGGCATCCTCATATTGCAACGCCTACGCTGATTCAATGGAGCGCGATGCCGAAGCTTTCAGGCAGATCGGTATAACCCTCGCCGAAGCCGATGCGATGGCAGCGGCAAGCATAGAAAGTATCTCATGATGTGCGCCGATACTAGTGATTTTTCCTTTAACGGGCAGCTTATACGGCTTGAGGAAGAGGAAGCTTCCCTGAAAAATAAGATCCAAACTCTTGAGGCTGACATGGAGGATATCAATAGGTCAATCGGAACGATCACTGAGATGGCTTATGCTCAGGAACACACAGGCCTGAGCTCTTCGGAAATTGATGAGGTATTGCATTTGCGCAGCACGATCATGGCAGGATGCGAGGAGGAAATAGAAGCTTCTCGCAGAAAACTATGGGAGATCGACCGCATACGTGATGACCTGTATGGCCAGAGAAACCGCTTTTCTTATTGAGAAAGTATTGAGAAGATACGTCGAAACCCTGTTGGGATCCTGAATCCCAAGGGAACTCTTACAACCAAGGATCCTGTTCGAACAGCGGCTCAATTTCCGGACGACGATCAGAATATGGGTCATAGCCGTCATCGTCCTCGTTTTCAGCACGAATAAATTCGGATCGTTCTGGTGAAGGCTGCTGTGGGGATTTCGCCTTCTTCTTTAATGTCCCTTTCTGCGAATTGGAGTCTTTGGGCTCTGGTTCTTCAGACAAACCGCCAAGCCTATCAGCTGACTTCTTTGCCGGATCATTTTCTGCGATATCAATTTCCACGTGCTGCTCCTCGTTTCTTCTCGCGCTGCCTTTGCGTAACAGATACTGCATATATTGTTTCACATACCCAAGTGAGCACTCACAGATGCCTACAAAGTGTTCACTGTTTAGCACGTACCTTACAGCCCACGGCAATATCTTGAGCTCTCAGGCTTTATGATCTCAGGCTCTTCTCGCCTCAGACGCACTTGTCGTCTTTTCTAAAATCCGCTAAAAATGCTGAACGGTTTGTGGATTCTGACCCTCAAACCCCTCGCAGAGGGCTCAAGCCCACCAACCGTAGGCGATTCTTTAGCAGATTTTGACAATTGAGCGAATCAAAAAGGTAGTGTGCCGAATGTTGGTGTCAGGGTGCGCATGCCGCGAAGCGGCGAGCGCCCGAACCGCGTTCCTAGTCTACAC
>SKEP01000057.1_pt1 | contig 81762 bp, 78 predicted proteins | sample 4826901 | NCBI WGS metagenome assembly SKEP01 (sample SAMN11008806, study PRJNA524170) | human gut metagenome | biome: Human fecal sample; material: Feces; isolation source: fecal sample from pouch patient p4, p43, p49, p54, p55 | host: Homo sapiens | place: Israel: Tel-Aviv | collected 2014-03-20
CTTTATACATCGTCATGGCTTTCTAGTTGTTTTTTTTATTATAACCCATGACATGGGAAAACGAGTATCTCCAACTGCGGAAATACTCGTTTTTTTTGTATTCTGAAGCTAGTTTTTGCCCAGCCCCGTCGCCACCGATTTCTGACCAGTTGCGACCACCCCCGTTTTCACCAAGTTCGTATCCTGAATTGGTTATTTGCAAATCTTCTGGTTCAATGGTGTAGCTGATACTTTTAGTTGATAAACCTTGGTCGCTATAGGTGTAATCACTAGTGTAGTAACCGTCTCCTTCTGCCAATACAATTTTAGCATCCTCGGTATTCATTAAGCTACTGTCTGCTTCGTCACCATCAACTGTGAATTGGAAGGTAATTTGATTTTCTGTAAATGTTAGACCGTCTTCTTGTGTTACTTCTCCCTCAATAGTGCCGCCAACACTTACTTTGGGAATAACGTATTTCCCAATTTTAGCACTTGTTTCACTATAATGTGCGTGATTGTCGCCAGTTCCTACAATGCTACTGGAGTCTGGCATAATATAAAGATTTGCTCCATCATTGCTTGAAAATCCTGTGATTTTACTACTATCAATAGTAATGGTAATAGCTGAATAATCACTATCAACAGCCGTTATTTGAGCAACTCCAGAGGTATCTGTTAAAGCTTGCTTGTCTGATTTCAAAACAAGCCAATCGGTAACGTCTTGGCCTTCCTGAACACTAAATTCCCACGTATCTGTTGCATCCAATGTAACTTTGTATTGGTCATCTGTGGTGATTTTTATTGGATTAGATCTCACTTCAAAATAGGTAGCAACACTTTTGGAACTACTTGATCTTGAAGAATCTATCTGAGATTGTGCTTGACAAGCTGTTAACAACATTAACCCTAAAAAAGGTAAAATCATTGCTTTCTTCATTTTGGTCTCCTTGTAAAAAGAAGAGTTAGCGTATCGTCGCCAACTCTTTTTTGGTTTATTTTAAATTAATAGAGAGTAATGGAGTCGTTGTGTCAACTGTTCCTTGCGTTAATGGTGTTACGGTATCTAGTTGTTCAGTCTTGGTAACAACAACCATAACTGTTGGGTCATAACCTGCTTTTTTAATGCCATCAAGGTCAAATTCAACAAGAAGGTCACCTTTTTTCACTTTCATCCCTTGTTCAACATGACTAGTGAAATATTGTCCGTTTAAGTTAACCGTATCAACACCAATATGAATGAGAAGTTCATCACCTGCAGTACCTGCTAATCCTACCGCGTGACCTGTTGGATAGGCAACACGGACGATCGCATCTTCTGGTGCATAGACCTTGCCATCACTTGGAATAACTGCAATACCGTCACCTAAGAGTAGTTGTGAAAAGACTTGATCGCTAACGCCTGTCAAATCAACAGCTTGACCTTTTACAGGAGAAACAATTGTCACTTCTTTTGCTTTAGCAGGTGCTTTTTCTTCTGCTTTTTTTGCTAGTAACGCTGCGCTGTCTTGTTTATCACCAATAACTAAGGCTGATACCAAGGCAATCGCAAAGGCAACAACACCTGAGATACAAAGAGCAATAAAGCCGCCATCAATACCGTCAGGATTGATAAATGTTGGGAAGCCAAGGAGTCCGTGAGCCCCGAATGTGTAAAGTTTAGCACCGCCAAATCCAGCAATGGCACCACCGACACCAGCTGCAGCAAGACCAGTAACCAAAATCATTTTACGAGGAATCATAACACCGTAAAGTGCTGGTTCACTAACACCAAAGAATGATGAAACTGCTGCCGCAAATGACATTGAACGTGTATCTTTATTTTTAGTACGAAGAGCAACACCAAGTGCAGAACCAAGAACGGCTGGAGCACCTGAGAAAATCAATGGGTTGATGATATCGTAACCATATTCAGAAACATTGATTTGGAAGAATGGTAGGATTGCCCAGTGAAGCCCGAACATAACCAAGATAGACCAGAGAGACCCAATCAAGAAACCTGCAATACCAATGTTGAGATTAAGGAGCCACATCACAGCGCTACTCAATAAGTTTTGAAGGACAATTGAAATTGGACCAATGACAATCAAGCTAGCTGCGCCAGCAACAATCAAGGTACAAAATGGAACAAAGACCATTTTCAAAACATCTGGAATGTGTTTGTTAAAGAATTTGTAAACATAACTAGCAAACCATGTTACCGCAATAATCGGAATAACGGTACTAGCATAACTTTGAAGAGCAACTGGAATGCCAAGAAATGTTAATTGATAATCCATTTCAAAAATGGTTCCAGAAAATAGCGTATTAATAGCATCGCCACTAGCAGCCGATACTAAAGTTGGATAGACAAGGAAAGCCCCTAGTGTCATACCATAGATTTCTTTTAACCCAAAGCGTTTAGCAGCACTCCAACCTAATACAACTGGGAAGAAATAAAATAGTGCATCTGATAAAGCGCTTAGGATAATGTAAGTCCCACCCTCAGTTGACATCCAACCAAAAGCACTAAGAAGAGCCAGAACAGCCTTAATCATCCCTGAACCAGACAACATACCCAATACTGGAATGAAAATAGAACTAATAAGACCTAAAGCTTTGTTAATGAAACCTTTATCATCTTCTGTATTTTCTGCTGTGCTATCACCCTCGTTCGTTGCAATATCGCCATCTTCGATAATAGCATTGTAAACTTTTTCAACACTCGGTCCGACAACGACTTGGTATTGACCACCTTGTTTGACAATATCGAGGACACCAGACATATTTTTAATAACGTCGTCGTTAGCTTTGGCTTCGTCTTTTAAAATAAAGCGAACACGTGTGATACAGTGACTAACACTGCTAACATTTTCTTTGCCCCCTACCTGAGTGAGAATATCTTTTCCTAATTTATTGTAGTCCATAACTAGAACTCCTATCTAAAATCTTCAATCGGTTTCACACAGCCCCGATTACGGCTCGTTAGTTATCTAACAAGTGACTTGCACGACTAAATTTTTCAATAATAGCTTCAAAAGTTCCTGCTGGAACAGGATTGCCAATCGTTTCAAAACTTAACCCATAGTCCTTAGCTTCTAAGAAATAATGGTGGAAACCATTACTATATCCAGCAATCAACACCGTTTTATCCGTCGCATTTCTCAATAATTCTCCGCCAGCAGATGCCAACTCCCCGGGAAAGACGAAGAATCTTAAATTCCCAATATCCAAAATTCCAAGTTGTAAGATGTCATAAAATTGTGGCATTGTTAGCTGCTCTTCACACTTTTCAATCAAATGTTCGACTGGCTGAGCTCCAACAGTCTTAATAGTGCCGTTTTTCATGCCAGCAATTCGCAAACGAAGGTCTTTATCATAAGCTTTTTTGTCATTGATGACCTCGTGACTAAGTTCCAAAACATTAATGCTTTCTGTTCCAAGAGAAAGTTCAGTTGTTTTTATAGGAGCGATAAGCTCGGCTAATCCAGTTGTCACACGCTCTAATTCTGCAAAATCACGACCCAGTCGGTCGTAATGATTACTAGAATCACCTGCACAGCCTATTAGCATTAGTGGGTAAAATCCCCATTTTTCTTTTAATTCTGCTGACAGATTACCTGCTAAATCCGCAGTTAATTCCATATTATCGCCACTCAAAACCGTTGAGTGGACAGCAATATTGACAATTCCTGCAATTGCTCTGCTATCGTGAACAAATTTTGTCACTGAAACAATATTATCTGATTGACTACCTTGATGATTGCGATTACTATAATAACCAAGCACTAAATCTTGCCCGTATTCCACACTAGCTTCGACAAGATTATGCCGACATTGTGCGACAACATCGAGAAAACATTGCACAAAGAAATCATAGTACTCTTGATTGTAGCACCCAAATTCCCAAGTTCTATGAAAATCACGTACCGAATGATGGTCATGTGTGACACCAATAATAATATTTTCAAAAGGAATCTGATAGGTTTGACTGATTTCACGTCGAATATCTGCGGCAACACTATCCTCTATTTCAAGAAGGTCTCCCGTTGCCAGAAAAACTTCTTGACCTTCATTGTTATGAAATAAAATACCGTTAATGTAAATATGGTCATGAATGCCTTTAGCGGGTTGATTTCGTTTGGGAGTTTTATATCCTAATAAGTAAAACGGGGCTGTCGGTGTGATGTCTGCACGACCGTATCCAACCTTCATAAGCTCACTTCCTCTCTTTTAATATCTTAATAATAGCCTTACTAACTTTTTCAGCACTACCACGTGCAAACATGGAATTCATTGCTTCATAAGTATAATTATCGTAACTTTTCTCATCCACCATGTATTTTTGACCACCGTTAATCATCGTGGCAATCATTGTTACGGAAAAAGGAGATTGTTCTCTAATAACCTTACCTGTAATGCTTGCCAATTCAGGCTTTAACATGACTAATCCAAAATCTCCAATGGTCAAAATCGCTAACTCAACTTGCTTTTTACCTTGCAATTCAAAGTGATACTCCCTCGTTGGTTTTAAGCTTTTCATATCAGGAATAGCTTGTCCGTCAAGCTCAACGCTGATTTGGGTTAAGCTAAAATCACCCTCGAAATGTTCATTTTCTGTCACTTGTGATAGTATTGCCGAAGCTAATTCATCTGAACAGCGTTCTAGGCTGTCAAAACTTTCTTGGCTGACATTAGGTGTCTGGTCAGCAGCTGCTCCAAGCATAAATAAAGCAACACAATTAAGCTTATCTTCGATTTTTTGTGTGGTTAAACCGATAAAATCACTGCTAATAGCCCCATCACCTATTTTTTCAACGATAGACGACTGAACATCCACACTATAAATCATGGCTATTAACGCTCCTGATGTTGAGGAGATTGTCAACATCGGAATCATATGATTAGAATAAGCGTGCGGATTTTTTCCCAACCAATACCCACCTATTAGCTCTATATCGCGGTTTATCTGAGCTTGTGCCGTGACATTTTGGCAAGAGAGGGAAACTGGCTGTAAATTGTTTTTGGCTAAAAGCAAAGCTTCTTCAACAGCTTGAAGCAAAAGGTCTAAATAGTATTGATTTTTTTGCTTGGTTTTCGTGTCTGCTTTTTCCAATGCCTTTAAAGAACGCGTGTGAGGCGCCGAAAAAGTATGTGTGACACTAATAAAAATATGACTATCTAAAACCTCACAACTTGCCTTAACCTTGTCTTTTATGGCTCTAATCGCATAATCTTGTAAAGACGTCACATCAAGTGATATAAAGACAAAATCCTCTAAAATAATAGCTCGGCAGTACAAGTCATCATGACAATAGGTAAATTTTTCAAGCGGCAATAATTGTTCTGTCAGCTGAATGCGAGATTTCCCTGCACCTGCTTGTAACATAGCTACCTCCATTAATCGTTAATATGGTAAAGTCGTTGCGCATTACCTCCTAAAATCAAGTCTTTTTCTTCTGCTGTCAAATCCAAATTATTAACAAAGTCAGCACCTTTTGTTAGCCATTCTTGGCGGACAGGATATGATGAGCCAAAGATAATATGGTCAGCACCTAAAACTTGCACGGCATACTCTAAAGCATCTTTTCCCCAAGGTTGCGCATGTGACATTTCAAAATAAATATTTTCAGCAAAATGTTCCTCGATACGCTTATCATCTCCACCAAAACGTTGAATAGTATCAGCTTTGCTTGGTTTATGTGGCATTAAGACATTTTTCAACCCAAAGAATGCTCCTCCGAGCATTGAATGCACAAAAGTCAATTGAGGGTATTTTTCAAAGAAACCACTATACAACTCACGACAAATTGCCGTTGTTTGGTCAACACAACGTCCATAAGAACGGCGGACATTTGTGTATTCATAAAGCGCATCATACTGTGTAGGAACTGGTGTATGGTGAACGTAAACCGTTGCTTGATACTTATTAAGCTCTTCAAAGAATGTTGCAAACAAATCATTATCAAGGTAGTAATTGCCATAGTGAGCAACCAATTGAACACCTGTAAATCCAAGTTCTTCAAAGCAACGTTTCATTTCTGCAAAAACAGCCTTAGAGCCATATGGTGGTAAAACAGCTAAAGGAACCAAACGTCCCTGACTACGCTTCATGTAATCATACATACCGTCATTGAAAGCTTTGCATTGCTCCAAAGTCAACCATTCTTGACAACCTGGAATTTTCAAAACAGCCTTATCAACACCAGCCAAGTCCATATCAGCCAACATCGTTTCAAGCTTATATTCCCCTTGAACATAATTCAAATTTTCAAATCCTTTAGGACGTTCAATGATAATTTGCTGACGTCCGTCTGGTAAAGTTCCAGCATGGACTTTGGTATCATACTGCTTGGGAGCACTCGCTAAAAAAGCTTCCATTTTTTCTTCAGACTCAAAAATATCTTCATCAAACCAGTATAAATTACTATCAATAATCATTTTTTTATTTCCCTTCTAAATGTAGCTATGTGAATTTTCATTTTTTCGACAAGAGTATCAAATTTAGCCTAATAAGATTAACAATACCTCTAAAATGAAACGATTCATATCAGATAACATTTCTGCTCTTGTTACTAATATCATATCTATTTTTAGAAACGCTTTCAATTCCGTTTAAACAACTTTTTTGTAAAAATGGAAACAGTCACTAAGACTGATTGGGTAGAGATTTTTTTTACAAAATTTTGAAGCTTGACCAATAGAAATTTATTGACACTTTTTAAGCACCTAGAGCAAGACTGAAAGGTCGTTTGAAATCGTATTCACGTTTTGATATAATGGCTTAAGTAGAGTATTTGGAGGAATTTTACATGGACCTGGAACATCTTTACGAATTCGCTGTTTTAGCTGAAAGTAAGAATTTTTCAGAAGCTGCTGAGAAACTCTTTATTTCACAATCTGCTCTTTCTAAACATATTAAATCTTTGGAGCAGGAATTAGGTGTCCCTCTATTCAACAGAGAAAATCGTAGTGCAACTCTTAACGAATACGGTCAACTCCTATTGCCACATGCACTTAAAATCAGCGAAATTCGCTATGCTTGCTTAACAGATTTTCACAATAAACTTAATAACATTAATGGTGCTATTAATATTTGTTTTGAATATCCCATTTTTAACCTATTAGCGTCATTTGAGAAAGAAAATCCAAACATTACTATTCACGTTCGCCATGTTCCACCTCACGAAATGGTGGAGCAACTACGGTCTGGAAAATGTGAACTAGCTTTTTTATATGAGAAAGAGGAACAAAAAGATTTAACATCTGTCTTTTATCGCCAAGATACTCTAGTTGCTGTTTTACCAAATAGTCACCCTTTAGCCGACCAGACAAGTATCTCACTAGAGCAACTAAAAGGTGAAAATTTTATCATGCTATCACAAAGAGCCAAGGAATATGCTATTGCCATTGAAGCTTGTCAAAAAGCAGGATTTGAGCCTAAAATTGCACTTAGTGGATGTATCGGAAGAGATGTGGTACATTTTGTTAAGGAAGAGGTTGGCGTATCTATTATGATTAAATCTTTTGCTCTCCAACATCAATTGGACGGTGTCAAATTTGTAGATATCATTTCTTCAACTCCTGTTCCTTGCCTTTATATTTATTATCGAAAAAATGTCCAGTTATCCCCGTGTGCCAAACATTTATTGGATTATATCAATTCTAAGAACTTGTATTCACAAAAAATGTTAAACTAGATGTATGACCCAAAAAGGTATGGTACTGATTTAACCGATAAAGATTGATCTAAGATTGAACACTATTTTTCAAAACACTGCATCTATAAATGGGCTCAACGAGAACTCCGTTAATGCGGCTTTGGACATCTCCAAATGCAGGACTAGTCAATTTGATGTTAGATAAAGTTATAGATAACAGAACATCCCATAATACATTCAAATCGTAGGTATCATTATAGATGGTTTGGATGGATTAAAAGGGGGAGATGATAATGGCTTAATAAGATCTATGGCAAAAAAGGATGCTCACCATACAATTCAGCTTGTGAAGAATTTTTTAGCTCTGTTTAAAAAATGAAGTGTTTTATAAAAGAAATTAGAACAATATATAGTATTTTGAATTAAAATCAGCACAATTTTTGTTATAATAAAATCAAGGCTTATTCAACAGATTTTCGTAAAAAGTACTAAATTATTGTAAACGGACATATAATATTAAAAAGGTAGCTAACCTTTTTAACATTTCTCGCAACACCATTTATTAGTGGTTAAAATTAGAACAAAAAAACTAGTAAACTCAAACATCAAGTTAAAGGAACTCAATCAAGAAAAGTTGACCGAAAGAAATTAATAGCTTATCTTAAGAAATATCCTGATGCCTATTTGTCGGAAATAGCTATAGTATTTGATTATCATCCAACTACCGAATGAGTCGTTTGAAGAAAATGTGTGAGTCTGAGGAGTATCACTTATTACCTTTACCACCTTATTCACCTGACTATAATCCTATTGAAAAAACTAGGGTACACATAAAAAAGCACCTCCGAAAAGTATTACCAAACTAAAATACCTTTTCGGAGGCTGTTTTATCCTTGTGTAATTTTAATTGATTATCAATGAGTTTATGGATACTGTAAATCATTTTATTGAGTGGTAACAATCAAAGAATCAAACAATCTTTAGGGTATAAAAGTCCTGTAAAATATAGAAAAAAACTGGAATTTCTTTAAAACTTAATCCCAAAAACTTGTCCGCAGGACCAAATGTACATTTTTAGGTTGACATCTATATACGTCTAGCCTAAAAAAGTGAACCGTAGGGACTAAGGAGATAACTTGGTCAATTTGTGTAACTACTGTTGATTAGAAAGCTAACTATCTTCTTTTCAAAGTATGGCATAACCATGGACTTTTCATTATTGAATAAAATCGCTACTTTTGAGTTAGCTTTAATCATGTCAATCTCAAATACTACACGCATAATACTATCTCATTGTCTTGAATGATTCCGTGTTTTAGTGATGCCATTTTCAATCCTCGATGTCTAACGTCAAAAGTCCCTACGACTTAACAAGATACCACTCATAAAATAAGTTTATGAGGATTTTTCAATCCCAAATGTTAACAATATTTTATAACCATGACAAGCGATTTTTTTGAGACTTGGTTTAAATGCTTCTTACTTCCTAGTTTGAAGGAATTGTGTGAGTCCGAGGGACATCGCTTATTACCTTTACCACCTTATTCACCCGATTATAATCCTATTGAGAAAACTTGGGCACACATGAAAAAGCACCTCCGAAAAGTATTACCAAACTACAATACTTTTCAGAGGCTGTTATGTCCTTGTTTAATTTCAATTGACTATAATTTTGGTATATTTTTAACTTAAATCCTTACCATTTGTGGCAATGACTTTTTTATACCAATAAAATGAATCCTTTGGTGTTCGAATCAAAGTTCCATGCCCTTCATTATCACGGTCAACATAAATAAAACCGTAACGTTTCTTCATTTCACCTGTACCGGCACTAACTAAATCAATACAGCCCCAAGTTGTATAACCTAAAAGCTCAACTCCATCATCTTCTACGGCTTGTTTTAAAGTTTTAATATGTTCTCTGAGATAATCGATGCGATATTGATCATGAATCTTTCCATCTTCAACCACATCAACTGCTCCTAACCCATTTTCAACGATAAACAATGGTTTTTGATAACGATCATACAACGTATTCATTGTGATACGTAGACCTAACGGATCAATTTGCCAACCCCACTCACTGGCCTTAAGATATGGATTCTTTAAAGATTTAAAGATATTACCAGCAGTCAAAGCCCCTTCAATTGGTTCTTTGCTAGCACAACGCGATGAGTAATAAGAAAATGAAATAAAGTCAACCGTATTTTTAGCTAACAGGTCTGCATCTCCATTTTCCATCTTAATTTCAATCCCCTTTTGTGCTAACTGTTTCAAAAGATAGTTTGGATACTTACCGCGTGATTGCACATCAATCAAAGCATAACTTTCACGATCCTTTTGCATTCCTTCAAAAACATCTTCTGGTTTGCAGGTATAAGGATAATACATCCCAGCAGCTAACATACATCCAACTTGATTTTGTGGATCAATTTCATGAGCAATTTTAGTTGCTAATGCACTCGCTACCAACTCATGATGCACTGCTTGATACTTAACTTGTTCTTGATCTTCACCTTCTTCAAAACAAATACCTGCTCCCATAAATGGTGCATGTAAAATCATGTTAATTTCGTTAAAAGTTAACCAATATTTAACCAAACCTTTGTAACGTGTAAAAATCGTCCGACATAATCTTTCATAAAATGTAATCAATTCACGACTACGCCATGCCCCATATTTTTCAACTAAATGCATTGGACAATCAAAATGTGTAATCGTTACTAATGGTTCAATGTCATATTTTTTAAGTTCTTTAAAAATATTTTCGTAAAATTGCAAACCTGATTCGTTAGGAGTTGCTTCATCACCTTGAGGAAAAATACGACTCCATGCAAGTGACATTCTAAAGCACTTAAACCCCATTTCCGCCATTAACTTAATATCTTCTTTATAATGATGATAAAAATCGATACCTTCGCAAGCTGGATAGTAATGTTTATTATCTAGCTGATACATCTTTTTTAGTCCACGAACCACCTCACTTCGATCAGGACCAGCTGGAATTACATCAACATTGGCTAATCCACGCCCATCTAAATTATACCCACCTTCACATTGGTTAGCTGCGGTTGCACCACCCCACAAAAAATCCTTTGGTAAAGCCATTTGTATCTCTCCTTTATTTTATTTAATCGCCTTAATTAAAACTTCACCAGTTTCAACTTGACCTTCGGTTAAGGCCAATACTTCTTGGTATTCAGAAGTATTAGTAACAATAATTGGTATAGTAATATCAAAACCAGCAGCTTTTACTTGCTCAAAATCAACTTCTAATAATGGTGTGCCGACTTCAACTTCTTGATCTGTTTCAACTAATGCATTGAAGTATTTTCCATCTAATTTAACGGTGTCCAAACCAACGTGAATCAAGATTTCTGTGCCCTCTTCACTTCGCAAACCAATTGCGTGTTTGGTGCTAAAAACCAAGGTAACTTTACCTTTTACAGGAGATACAATTTTACTTTGATTTGGAACAATTGCAATCCCTTTCCCCATGATTTCTTGAGCAAAAGTTGGGTCATTTACTTTACCTAAATCTTTGACTTCACCAGAAACAGGTGCATACACTGTTGCATTCTCAATGCTAACAGTTTGTCTATCTTCTTTTTGAGGTAGCTCTTGAATATCGTCAGTTAATTGTTTTTCCTGATATAATACAAATGAAACGATAAAGGATACTACAAAAGCAACAACTGCAGCTAAGCAAGCATACATAAAATTACTCATACCATTTTCACCAATATATACTGGTAGGGTCATCAAACCAGGAGAACCTGTTGCAAAACGACGTACACCAAAGATTCCAATAACTGCTCCACCAGCAGCTCCACCAACCATTGCAGCGTATAATGGTGTCTTAAAACGCACGTTAATTCCGTATAAGGCTGGTTCAGTAATTCCACACACTGCCGTTATCCCAGAAGTATATGCTAATTGTTTTATTTCACTTTGTTTTGTTTTAATAGCCACAGCTAAAGCAGCTCCACCTTGTGCAATATTACTTGCAAGATTTGGTGGTCCAACTAAACTATCATAACCTAACGACATCACATTATTTGCCCCAATTGGTACTAATCCATAGTGTGTTCCTGTCAAAACTAGTAATGGGAAGAGTGCACCTAGGATAATTGGCAATAACCAACCTACAGTACCCTCTAAGAAAAGAATTCCTGTAGCAATCCAGTTACCGACAATATAACCGATTGGACCCAAAATAACTAGTACCAAAGAACCACTTACCATTACTGTAATCAACGGTACTAAAAACATCTTCAACATCTTAGGTGAAATCTTCTCAGCAAATCTTTCAACATATGACATCACCCAGACTGCTAAAATAATTGGAATTACAGTTGAGGAATAGGTTGCATTATAAATTGGAACCCCAAATAAGTGCAACATATCCCCTTTTTCTTTAGCAGTTGTAACCAAGCTAATAAATGTCGGATGGAGCAAGATTCCCGCCAACATCATTGCTAAATAAGAATTACATTTAAAACGTTTAGCAGCTGAATTCGCTAATAAAACGGGTAAGAAATAAAAGGCTGCATCGGCCATAAAGTTAATAATTTCATATGATTGAGATGTAGGACTTACCCATTTAAAAGTCACTAATAAAGCTAAAACAGCTTTTAACATCCCTGCTGCTGAAATCGCTGGTAAAACCGGAGCAAATACACCTGAAATCATACTAATAAAACGGTTCAATAAATTTTGCTTTTCATTAGGAGTATCATCAGTAGTAACTCCTAAATTTTGGTCACAAGCTTTATTTATAGGATCATAAACTTTTCCAACCTCACTACCAATAATAATTTGATATTGTCCGCCACTTTGCACGACACCTAAAATTCCAGAGGTGTTCTTTAACTTTTCTGTGTTAGCTACACTTTCATCTTTTAAAACAAAGCGCAAACGCGTTGCACAATGTGCAATACTTTGAACATTTTGAGGACCGCCAATCTCTTTTAAGATTCTAGCGGCTAAATTTGCATAATCCATCTTTCAAGCTCCTCCTTGTTATTTTGTTGTGATTCGATGAATATGGATTGTTAAGTAAATCATTTCGTCAGTTGTTAAGGTTATCTGATGTTGACGCTGCATATATTCAGCTACTTTCAAAACACAATGGTATTCTTTGGTGTATTGCTTAGTAATCATCTCAAAAAAATTCATATCTTCTTGAGTTTCTATATTTTGATGACCAATAAAACTTCGTTTCACAAAAAATTTCAAATGTGTGATGAAACGTTCATAATTAAGTGAAGTTTCCTTGATTTGGAGGTTAAAGTGATAATGGACAATTCCGGTAATATCTTGAATAATTCCCATCATTTCTTTAGTTTGGTCCATACTCCCTCCCTCTATAGTAGCATTTACAAGATGGAGTGCAATAAATCCTGCTTCATCTTCAGGCAGACAAACATGAAGATGATTTTCAATTAAATTTAAAGCCTCTTTACCAATCAAAAATTCATGGTTATAAAAACGACGAATTTCCCAGAGTAATGCATTCTTAATCGGAATATTTTTTTGTTGGCGCTCAATAGCAAAACTAATATGATCTGTCAAAGTTAGATAAATATTGTCATTAAGATTTTTACTCAACGAGATTTTTGCATATTCAACAATCGCATTAGCTGTTTGAATATACTCAATCGGCATTTTTTCTAACAATAACTCCAGTTGATTTGATTTTTCCTCACTTTCCATTGTATAAATTTTTTCAATCTTAGTTTGATCAATTTCATCACCAATTGTTTTCTTGAAACCAAGTCCACACCCCATAACCAAAACTTCTTGCTTTTGCTGATTAAATGAACGAACCAAATTATTGTTGATAACCTTTTCAATCTTCATTTATCTTTTCAATCCCTTTCTATGCAATATATTTATATGACAACAAAAACAGGCTATACTTAATTTTGTCGTGCACATAAATACAATGCACGTACAAATCAGTATAGCCTGCTTTACCAGTAACAATCCTCTTTCGTACTAAATCAATATACCATTTTTGTTAAGCGCTTGCAAGTAGTAATACTTACTTTTTTATTTAAAAATAGAACGGCTAAAAATAGAACGTGGAACTGTCAAATGGGGCAATGGTAATGAATGATATGTTAATTTAAACAAGAGTAAGACAAAATTCTAACTTTATCAATAAAAATAGTTAAAAAGCTCCAATAAGTTGTTAAGAGTACCTGTACATTAGCCAAGACTGTTATGGATTCGTTAACCTTGCTTAAAGTTGTTATGACCAGATAGAACTCTAAGATATCTTCACTGGGGAATAACATTTTTTATTGGTTTGTCGAGTAGATATTTACAAAAAATGTGATGAGGAAAATCATAAAAAATGAGAAGATTATCGGTTCGCTCTAAAGTTTCACATCATCTTCTTATAGCAAGGCTATCAATGACCAATAGTGATAGGGGTGCTCTGCACTATCTACACGATAACTATTTTTAAACTGATCTAGTATTGTAGTACGATTCATTCGTTTTACCTTACTAGCAATATTTCGGTATGTGTCAAGTTAACCTCGGAAACTTAAAAAGTCCTATATTCTCTTCTTCAATTGTCCATTAAAACCATCTGTAATAACTAATGATACTTGTGCGATACCTATTGCAATATCTGTTCTGCATCGTAAAGGAAGATGGCATTCATCAATATATAGCACTGAATAGTTAGCTGCTAAAGATCGTTCATAAAAAGTAAGGACATGTTCTTGTGTTGTTTTTGAGAAGTTAGAAACAGTAACTGAATAATAGTGGTGACCATACGTCCATTCTTCAATAATATCACTGATTTCGTATATTATGATGCTTGTCTGATAAATTTTAATAATCATCTCTTATAGATGGTTGTGTCACGTCTTATAATGAGATAGTAATAAAGTTGGAGGAAGCTTTCTCACTTTACAACGAAAGATAAGATCATTCTTCGCTTTTTTCTCAAATTTTCGAGAAATGGGGAGTTGTTCCAAAGGAACAATAGGGTGTGACATTTAAATTATCCTCCGATAGACTAGTTTTACTAACAGTATACTGGAGGATTGAGAATCGCGGTAGATACCCTGTTATTGGGCGCTTACTTACTACCATTTTAACAGGACAAGCCAAAGAAAAAAAGGATGTTTCCCATCAAAAGACAGGTAAAACATCCTAATATTAGTATTCTAATCTTCTATAGTAACGACGAATTTCCATTGGGTGACGAGTTTCGATTTCCATGTGAACATCAATTCTGTTGTTTACAGCGTGCATTACATGGTGAGACAAGTGTTTACGATATTTTTCGCTAATACCCTTTAATTCGTAATCTTTAGAATCGATAATTGTGTAGTTTGCACAAATTCTTGGGATGAAGTTAGCAACACGTTCAGATAGTGGACGCTGAGCATCTTCACCAATATAAATTGTAACTGGAGTTTCTTTCGTTACGATTTCGAACATACCGTGGAAGAATTCATTAGATGTGATTGATTTAGTTTTTAACCATAATTGTTCTTCCCAGTAGCACATTGCATATGAATAAGTAGCTCCCCATTGGTTACCAGCACCTACGAAATAGTGCATTTCATCATTCCAGTGCTTTTTAGCAAATTCAATTGCGAATGGTTCAGCTTTCTTTTCAACTTCTACTAAAGCTTGTGCTAAGTATTTGTCGAATTCTGCATACATATCTTCGTAGTCTTCGAATTCACCATTGTTGAACATGAAACGGTCAGCAACCATGAAGAATTTTAATTGTTCGTTAATTGGATAAGAGATCTTGTAGTCTGCTAAGTCTAATAAGATAGCTTCTTTAGCATCTACGAATGAAATAACTGTAGCTCCAACTTCTGCTTTGATTTTTTTGATAGCATCAACTACTTCTTTTGTATTACCAGTTACAGAAGAGATAATAACTACTGTATCTTTAGTAATACGTTTGTTTCCTGTAGTTAAGTATTCTGCAGCATTTTCTGCCCAAGTTTCAATAGCTGACATTTCTTTCATGTGTACTGTAGCCTGCATAGCACTTGCCCAAGTACCACCAACACCTAACCAGCAGATATTTGAATATCCACGTTCACAAATTTCATCAACGATTTCGTTGATTTGAGGGCGTAGAGCCAATGCTCCATTCACGCTATCGATTTTTTCTTGTTCATTAAATTTAATCATTTTATTGTTCCTCCTCATCTAATGAATTAACCTGCTAATACGCCAAAATAAGCACCGATTACACCAATGATCATTGTTCCAAAAATTAAAATTACTGGATTGACTTTCTTTTTCAATAAATAGTAATACAACCAAGTACCACCTAAACCAATTAATCCTGGCATAATTCCGTCTAAAATTGATTGAAGTGTTGTAACTTCATCACCAATTCTAGATAACTCAACATTTAATGTTGTCCAAACCATATCTTTAGACATACAACCAACTACCATAACTCCAAGGATACCTGCAGCAGATAATAATTTATCCATCATTCCATTTTCTTGCATCTTTTGTAAGTAATTGAAACCTAAATTGTATCCAAAGTGAGCACCAAAGTAACGTACGATGAAACATGGAATGTTATAAAGTAAGAAATATAAGATTGGTCCCATGATATTTCCAGCTTGTGCTAAAGAAATACCGATACCAACAGCGATAACACGTAAACATCCAACAAAGATTGAGTCACCAATACCTGATAAAGGCCCCATTAATGCAGTTTTAATACTAGAAATTGCTCCTCCATCAACTTCTCCTCTAGCCTTCATTTCTTCCATTGAAGTAACTACACCACCAACAAATGGAGCCAATTGTGGAGTGATATTAAAGAATTCAACGTGTCTTACTAATGCATCACGATATCCTTCTTCATCACCTTCATAAATCTTTTTCAAGTTGTGATTCATCATCATCGCAAAGGCAATGTGCATCTGACGTTCATAGTTCCATGAGAATTCCATTCCTAAAGAACCTTGGTTAAATGCTAAATCTGTAATATCTTTTTTAGTAATCTTAGAAGTCATCATCGTCAGACACCCCCTGTACAGCTTCTGTTTCTGTTACTGCTTGTTTATCTAAGAAGTTATATTTTACCAATACTAAGATAACACCGATCATTGCCACACCTAATACTGGAACGCCCATATAAGCAGATAGAATAAATCCTAAGAAGTAATAAGGAATATTTTGTTTATTGATTGTCATACGCATCAACATTGCGAAACCTAGTGCTGGTAATAATCCGGCAGCAGCTGCCATACCACTAGTAACGAATTCTGGAATTGCATTGATCAAATTACCAACTGCATCGCCTCCTAAATAGTAAGCGAATAATACCAACAAGAAACGACGTACGACTGTAATCATACCAATTAACCAGTGTGTAAATACTACACCATTGTAATTTCCTTTTGCTGCATAATCATCTGTCCAACGTAAGATGATTGAGTTAAATACGTTACATAAGTTACCTAATGCTTGAGAAACTAAAGCGATAGGCATTGCCAAAGTTACAGCTGTTTCAATTCCTCTACCAGTCGACAAGGCAAATGCTGTAGCCAAAACACCACCAACGATTGTATCAGGTGGTATATAGGCACCAACACTAACTGCCCCCATAAAGAATAATTCTAGACTTGCCCCGATTACGATGGATTGCTCCAAATTACCAACTATTAGCCCTACTAATGGAGCTAAGACGATTGGACGGTTGATATAAAGGGAACCCATTTGATCTCCTAAAACACCAAGTGCAGCAACCAAACCAATCAAGATTGCTTGTAACAACATATTCTGCTCTCCTCCTTGCTATATTATTAAAGAACGCTTTGTACCGGCACGCTAGTTTCGCTGGCCAATTGTCGGATTTCTACTTCAACACCCTTATCCAACATTGCTTTTATATCCTCTTCATCTTGAGGACCTACAAATATAGCTTTGCTAATTTGCTGATATCCGTCTTGTTTTTTTGCTCCACCTAAGTTAATACTCTTAATAGCTGGAACTTCTTTTACTAATCGATATGCATCATGAATTGTTTGAACTACGATTAGTAACTTGTACTTATCTGTAACACCACTGTTTAATGCTTCTACAGAATTTTCAATGTCTTTGATAACCAACTTAACACCTGCTGGTTTACCTAATTTCAAAGTTGTTTTCCACATTTCATCATTTACTACTTCATCACTCGCAACCAAGATACAGTCTGCTTGTACTGCATTTGTCCAAGAGAATGCTACCTGACCATGTAGTAGTCGATGATCTACACGACATAACTTAATCATTTTTTTCTCCTCCTAAAACTCTTCTTCATTATCATTTGAGAAAAGATCATTACAATAAATCAAGCCATCTTTGGCTTCTTGAACACTTTGACGAATCATGTTTTCAATATCATCATCTTGACGCATAAATACATTCATCAACAATCCAAGATTCATACCTGTAATTAAATGTGTGTTTGGACGACTTAAACGTTTCATCCATTCATTATTTACGCTACCACCAAAGACATCTGTACATACAATGGCTGGATCTGTATCTGGAATGTCTTTTAGTGATTCTTCAATCAAATCATTTACATCTTGTCCTTCTTCAACATAAGCTGTAATTATATGCGCATTTGGCTGTTCTCCCAAAATAATTTGAATAGAGTTGTAAATGCCACGTGAAAATGTTCCATGACTTGCCAAAATAAAGTGTCTCATTACTTCTCCTCCTTTCCTAAATTTTCTAAAGCTTTTAAAGTTGTCTGTTCCGCAACCCAAGGCTTTTCATAATATCTAGAAGCCGCTGTTTCCAGTGACAGATATCCATGGTATCCATTGGCCTCTAAATCAAGAAGATCTTGTTTTAGATTTCTTGTTCCATCTGACCATGCCAAGTGCCCCGTTGGATTTCCATCCACAAAGTGTGTATGGATCACATCTTTTCCAAACGTATCAAAATAATCTTGAATCGTATTATTAACTCGTGCCATCGCACCAAAATCAATACATACCTTTAATTGTGGATGATTGACTGCATCCAAATAGGCCTTTAATTGTTCTACACTATTTGCCAGAACAGATTCATCTAGTTGTAACGCTTCGATTGCCACCAAAATATCGTTTGCCTTTGCATAATCACAAACCTTACGCATCATTTCAACCGAACGATTCCAAGCACCTTCTACAGACTCATCATAATAAGCCCAGCCTGTTGTGATTAATATATGTTGGGCCTTGACTTCTTTTGCGATATCCACCATTCGACAATAATATGCATATACATCTTCTTGACGTGTTGGACTTGCCACATTGTTTGGCTTTGGATTTGTTTGTTCTGGACAAATACCAATGATTTTTACATCATATTTTTTTGCGTATTCCTTAAGCTGTTCTACACTCTGATTCTTATTGTAGTCTACATAGAAATGCATAGGTCCCGTCCAAATCTCTACATTTTTAATGCCTAAACGATTCATTTCTTGAAAAAATCGTTCAAAAGAATAAAATCTATAATGACTGTTCATTCCACATAATCGATCTTTAAAATTCTTCATCACTCTCTACCTTTCTTTCATCTTCATCATCCGCTATATATTCGTATAGGTATGCAATTTCAGAAATTGGCATCTTTACATGATAATTTTTTAACATCGAATCAAAGCTTTGATTTACCTGCTGAATAAAATCACTATGGTTATTCGCAAAATCATCTAAATTTTCATATATTTCAATCGCTGTCTTTGTCACCAAACGCTCAACAAGGAAACAAATATGAATATAAATTCCAATAATTGTACGACTTTGAAATTTTTTCTGCATAACCAACTGTAAGTTTTGTACGGATTCACTAACAAAATCCAATAATTTTTGTGGATTTAAGATTGTTAGATTTTCCATGACAGATTGAATTGAGAAATTCTTTAATAAATTTTGATTAAACTCTTCAATTTCATCTTCATCTAAATACGGTTTAAAGATTGAATTCAAAATATCAATATCTTTGAAATTCATAATATCTTCTAAAGATACACTTCGAACACCTTTTAATTTCAAGCCCAATGGTTTTACCATTAATACCACATCATATTTTTCAAATAACGGATCATCATGTTTATTTTTTTGTAAACAATCATAATCATATTCTATAAACTTAATATCAACCTTTTTAGGAAGACTATTCTTCAACAAATGAGACAATTTTTCACTTACTGAAACACTCACATCATTTGTGGTGACAATCGCCTTCTCCTTCTTTGCGACAGATAATATTTTGTAGTGACACTGATTTTCTTCACACGACTCACTTAGAATTGTTTCTAAATCATGATGCTGAACCATTTTCATTCCAACATTTAATGCTAAAGAAGTAGAGATGTTATTGATTACACCCACATTTATCGTGTCACTGATTACATCTCCAATCTCTTCTAAAGATCCCATATCCACTAATAAGATAATGCTCTTTAAATGCATGTTATTGTCAATATACTCATTCAACTTCTTAGTGATTTCTTCCACTGGAGTATCTAAAGGCATGTCGATTGCTTCAAAAATATAATGATTCAACAATGAGTTTGCTGCATCCGCAATGGAAGAAGCTGTTGAATAGCCATGACTCAAAATAATTCCCATGGTATCTTGTCCTTGAAGTTCTTTGTTGTACATATGAATATTCAACATCAAGAAGATCTTATTCATATTCGACAAACTAACATTTGTAGCCGTTTTTATTTGCTTAATAATCTGATCTGCAATAATCGACTCATTCATCATCATGTCCGACATTGTCTGTAAACACTCTTGAATATCTTTTGAATAATTGGATTCCCATTGATTCAACAACGAAGTATTTCTTCTTGTTGAAATAATCATACGCGTTAATACATACGCACAATTTACTGGAAGAATGATGTTTTTCGCATTCTTAACTATATTCAATACATCCATCACTAAACTATTCATCGCATCAATACGAGCATCATGATATGACTGTTCAAACACTAAAACATCATAATAATGACGGACTGCATCTTGACCAATCTCCAAAAAGCGAGCTTGTGAATTCACTTTGTTTTTTAAATCCACATATGCATTCAAAAGTTGTTCCCACATTTGTATCATCTTTTCGCCTAATTCATGTTTTTCAAATGAATCGATACGCACAAATGTAACTTCCTCTTTTTCATATTTATCTACACTCATCTGTTCAAGAAGATGTATTGGTAAATGATAAATTCTCACTTCCATTTCTTCCTCATGAATGGTTTCACTAAACGCATTGGCACAAATAGCCTTGATAGATTTTTGAAGATCACTTATATTTCCTTGAAATTGATAATTAACTAAGAAATTACACAATTTCTCTGAAATCAATATTTTTCTTTTTAAACGCTCCTGTTCTTCTTGGAAAAAGTGAATAACCAAGCGTGTACGCTCATCTTCACTACGTTCTTGCAAACTAGGAATATGACAAATCACGGGTATATTGATCAACAAGTTTTCATTCAATGAAATTCTTGGTTCATTTTCAATACAAAGAACAAGTCGTACTTTCGACTGAACACGAACATATTCATTGCCCTCACGACAAAAGTATCCATAGCGAAGGAAGTCTGCAATTTTTTCTTGAGCCTGATCTGACAAGTATTGTGCATCTTGTATACACAATAATTTCCCATCTGAATTTTCCAAGATTCCCTTCTTCACTTCACCATTATGTTCATATCCAAACAAATCTTCCATTTGAGCTATACGCTCTTCATGTAAAGACACTTTTTTTACATCTAAAACAATATGACCTTTTTCGTTCAAATGATTCTGGCAAAACTCTTTCATGCAGCTTACCAAAAACATCTTTCCTGTTCCACGCTCTCCATATAGAATAATTGGAAGTCCATCTGGATATAATAATGCAGATTTTATCTGAGAGATCGTATAACTTAAGCTGCCATCATACCCTACAGATTTTTGAAAATCCTTCAAATCTGGAGAACTATGTTTTAATTCCTGCATTAATTCATGAATCGAAATATATTCATTTTGTTTTAGAACAACATGATAAATTTGTTCTAATGCATTCTTTGACAAATAATAAACAGGTCTTGAACTAATTTTCACAACCAAATCATCTTTTACTAACTCATTTAAATATTGAGAAGTTAAAGAACGCGAAATATTTAATTCTTTACTAATTGTTATTGTTGTGAAATTTGAAAAACGATCTAATTGAAAATGCTGCGACATTTTTTGAAGATAGTTATAAATCTGTTGTTTTGACGTCAACTGATTCATTTTACACCTCCTAACAAATATTGCCTGTCGACGATATTAGTTTATTAAAAAATCAATTTTTAGTCTGTAGTTCCAATGAAAAAAGACACTATTCTGTAAATTTTAAGTAAAATCGACACTTTTGGTATCTACTTTCAATCACTGTTAAGCCCTTTCATTTTTAATCGTATCTGTATTCGACACTAAATTTTAAAAAATCTTTATTGTGTCTAATTACACGACATTAAGAATTGGATATACAAAATTTCATTTTGATAATCATCTAAATCAATATCACGATTTTTTGGCCAATCCTTATATTCATCTTCCCATTCAAACCCTGGAGCCCCATTGCAAAATCTCTTAAACAATGAGTAAGCAGACCATTCTTCCAACCAGAATGCATCACGCTTAAATGCTTCAAAGTCTTCTTTGAATGAATCAAATTCCTTTTTAAAAACTTTAAAGGCCTTTTGAAAATAAGGTTCCTTAAATTCACGAATCTTATCATATTCAACAAAGTCTTTAAACTTATTACAATTCACAATCGAACTTTGTGTCAACAACCCCATTTCACACAAACGATCCAAGTTGATATAGATAGGATCTCCCGCAAAACTAGAATATGTTTGATAAGGAGAATGAGTAGGACCTGTCATTTGTAGCGGCAATATTTGCCATATACTGTAACCTGCATCCGCAATAATATCGATCATTCGAATTGTTTTTTGCCCTAAATCACCAATCCCTTGATTTGCAGGGATAGAGAAAACAGGACATAAGATTCCTGCACTTCTATTCATATTCTCACCTTTTGTACCCCCTTTCATTACAACTGTTTTATCACACTTTATACAAAACATACTAAGAACCTGTATTCATAGAATGATATACCTTTCAAAATAAGTTTTAGAGGAGAAAAGTGATGAAATTATTCTCTAATGAGGCTGATTTTTTAACGTTTTTTGATTTTTGAAGACCAGTAATCCCACCTTATTTTGGAAAAAAATCGTTGTTTTTATCTTATGAATACAGGTTCTAAGATTAGTGTGAAAAGTCCCTCAAAAATAGATACAGGCTCTACCTTTGAGGGACTTTTACCATTCTCACTATAAAGGAAATATATAAGTTTCCTAAAATATATTATTCATTACCACAATGGACTAGCAGTTTTTTCTAACACTTTATTTAACTCATCTATATTTTGGACCCCTGTTGTACGTAACCACTTACGTGCTGCTTCTTCCCCTTCCTCGATGTAAACTGGAACTGATCCTGCCCATGTTGCACGACCACAAAGTACACCATTAAATTTAGCACCTGATTCAGCCGCAAATATCAAGGTGTCTTGGAAAAGTTTAGCGGAAACACCAGCACTCAAATAAATATATGGAAGTTGAGTTGAGGCTTCTTGATCACGGAAATACTGTGCTGCTTCTTCTCTAGTATAAACAACTTCCCCTTCACCGAAACCTTCAACAAAGTTCATATTAACTGGAACTTCAACCTTCAGTACATCAATTCCAAAACGATCATCTGAAAAGACTTTCATTGCTCCATTAACTTTGTGTGGTTTCACCCTTGCAAATTCTGCAGTTGTATTATCTGCAATATTTTCATCATACGAGAGAATCTCAAGGAAGAATGGAATATCTTCTGTTTTACATTCCGAACCAATACGTTCGATATACGCTTGTTTTTGAAGATTTACCTGTTCATCACCATCTACATCATAGTATAACAAGAACTTGATTGTATCAGCTCCCTGCTCTTTAAGACGCTTTACTGACCAAACATCTAAGCAATCTGGTAAACGACTAGTTGTCGTTGCATCGTATCCGGTTTTTTCATACGCAAGTAACAACCCTGCTCCCTCATCACGTACTTTAGAAGCTGGTAAACCATATTCAGGATCAAGTAGAATAGATGAAGCATATTTTGTCAGCTCTTCAGACACAATCGTTTTCAATTCTTCAATCTGTTCAACTGTTGGTTCTTCCGCTTGATATTTTGCCATCATCTTTTTCAAGGCACCACGCTGGTCAAAAGCTAATGCTGAAATGATACCATTTTTATCACTAAGTTTTTTCAAATCTTTCATCTGTTTACTCTCTTTTTCCAATTAAATTTCTAAAAATGTACTAAATACTTTTGCAACTTCTTCCGGTGTATTTGCATCTTGAAATTGATGTTTAAAATCTTCCTTCATTAATAAGCGAGCAATTTTAGAAAGGTATTGTAAATGAGTCGTTCCTGCTTCTGAATCAGGAATAAATAATGCAATAACAGAGCTAATTAACTTCCCATCCATCGATTGCCACTCAACACCAGTTGGCAACTTCAAAATTGCCACACAAGGTTTGATAATGGCTGAACTTTTAGCATGCGGTATAGCAAATCCATCCATCATACCAGTAGTTCCCTCTTCTTCTCTAGTGAATAAGGCCTTCTTAATAGCAGTAGTATCTGTACCATATCCATTTTCATAAATTATTGTTGCTAACTGTTCAAAGACAGACTCTTTGGTAGGTAATTCCGAAGTGAACTGAATTAAATTAATATCAATCATAAACTACTATCCTTCTTTCTCTACTTTTGTTTTTTGAATCCATCCAAGAAGGATTCCCGATATAATCGCACCAATTGCAATAGCCAAGACCCATAATCCTGCATGTGTTACAACAGGTAATACTAAAAATCCACCATGCGGAGCAGGAACCTTGACTTTCCAAAGATAAGTTAAAACCGCACCAATAGATGAACCAAGCATCAACGGTGGTAAATTACGAACAGGATCTTTAGCAGCGAATGGAATGGCACCTTCAGTAATATGCGTTGAACCAAGAATTAAATTTGCCATACCCGCATTTCTATCTTCTTCATCATAATACTTACGAAAAACTGTTGTTGCAACAAATGTTGTAAGAGGTGGTACAATACATGCTGCTGATACTCCAGCCATAAATGAAGTATTTCCTTGAGCAAGTAGTGCAGTCCCTGTAACGTACGCTGCTTTATTCACCGGACCTCCCATATCAAAAGCTGACATACATCCAATAATAATTCCCAGTACTAGAGGATTTGCATCTTCAAAAGAGGCAAGCCAAGACATTAAGCTTTCATTAATCCAACTCATAGGTGCATTGATAAGTACCATGAAACATCCTGCTAAAAATACACCAAAAAGTGGATATAAAAAGATTGCTTTTAAGCCATCGAGTGATTTAGGTAACTTAGAAAATACTCTCATCAAGCCCAGCACGATATATCCTGCTGCAAATCCTCCTAAGATACCTCCAATAAACCCTGAACCACCATTAACAGCAATTAGTCCAGCTACAAGTCCAGCTACAAAACCTGGGCGTTTCGCAATTGACTCCGCAATAAATGCTGCTAAGACAGGAACCATCATTCCCATCGCAACACTACCAATATCATTTTTTAGCATTGCTGCAAAAGCATTATACTGATCACTCTTTGGATCAAAAGAATAAATACCAAACAAAAATGAAACCGCCGTTAATACACCTCCAGCAACAACAAAAGGTAACATATGGGAAACACCATTCATTAGATGTTTATATACTTGACGTCCAAAACTTTCACTGACTCTAGCATCACTTTGCTCTAAAGAAACTCCAGTTGTACCTTCTTTAATTTGCCCTTTTCCAGATAGTGCTTGTTCAATCAATTGTGGGGCTTTTTTTATTCCATCTGCAACCGGTACTTCGATAACTCTTTTACCAGCAAAACGTTCCGCATGAACATCTTTATCAGCAGCGATAATCACTGCATCTGCATTGGCAATCTCTTCTGCTGTTAGTTCATTTTCGATTCCAACTTGTCCATGAGTCTCAACTTTAATTAAAACACCTTTTTCTTTTGCTGCTTGCTCAAGTGCCTCTTGTGCCATAAATGTATGGGCAATACCTGTTGGACATCCTGTTGCAGCAATAATTTTATAAGTACTCATTGTTATGCCTCCACTATATTTTTGTTATATTTATTTGCTTAGCTAATGCATCAACATCAGAAAAATCTGTCAAACCAGTTCTAAAAGCTGTAGATGATCCTGCAGCAACAGCCTGAATCAAAGAATTACATATAGAATGATTCTTTATTAAATTTGCTAAAAACGTTGCTAGAAGGGTATCACCAGCACAAGCCGTATTGACTACCTCTCCTTGAGGAGCATTACATTTATATACATCTTTGTTTTGATCTAAAAAGATTGCACCGTCTCCCCCCACTGAAATTAATATATTTTTAGCTCCAAGTCTCTGTAATTCCATTCCAGAAGCAATTAATTCATCAGAAGATTGGTGCCCTTGACCAAACCACTCTGATAACTCTTCATCATTTGGCTTTATTAAAAAAGGTTCAAATTTTAAACATTCTAATATTATCGGATCACTAATATCATATACTAGTTTTATACCTTTCTGTTTACATATCTTACTAATTTCTATATAAATATTTTTTGATACACCTCTTGGCAAACTACCAGAAACAACTAAATAGTCTCCCTCGACTAATTTTGAAATCTGATTCAATAATTCTTTCTGTGCCTCTTTGCTTATTTCTGGACCTTTATTAACTAATTTATACTCTTGGTTAGTAGAAATAACTTGTGTGAATACATTTACTCGAGTTTTTCCTTCAACTTCGACAAAATCAGTATGGATATCTTGATTTTCAAGTCCCTCCTGAATAAATTTTCCTGTAAAACCAGCAATAAATCCTAAAGCAGTACTATCCATCGATAATTTCTTTAAGATGAGAGAAACATTTACACCTTTACCATTTTCCTGTAATTCATCATAGTCTGTTCTATTTACAATATTACAGTCCATCTTTTCAGTTCTAATAAACATATCGATAGCAGGATTCATTGTACATGTGTAGATACTCATATTCTTATTTACTCCTTTCATTATTATTTTGTTATAATTATATTACCACTATAAAAATGAATAAGTTTTCCATTTTTTCTCCCTTTCAGAAAACTTTTTTAATGGAGATATCTAAATGCATGTAAGTAAAAAAAAATTAACTGATACAGAGAGTTATACTTGGGAATATTTGAATAAAAATTTTAAGGATATTCGCCAACTCAGTATTTCAGAACTAAGTGAACTAATAAATGTTTCAAATTCTACTATTACTCGAACTCTTCAAAAAAAAGGGTATAGTGGTTTCATAGATTTTAAACATATTATGAACAATAGAATTAGCGATGAACTTTCCGTGTTAACAAATGAAGCATTAACTGATGATACACGGGTGTCCGTATTAAAAAGTTATCAAGAAGTGACACGAACTCTAAACATGCTAGATTTAGAATCACTGAACAAGGCTATTAACGAAATGGCTTCTTCTAAGAAAATTACTATTTTTGCAAGAGGTTTTTCAGAGTTTATCGCTACAGAAATGCAAACCAAAATTTTATTATTAGGAAAATACTGTGATTTATATACCGATCCCAATATTATACGCCCAATTAGCAAAAAACTTGATTTTGATACATTTGTCATATTTATTTCACTTAATGGAGAAACTAAAGCATTAGTTGATGCAGCAATAAATTGCGATCAAAAACAAATTCCAAACTTACTAATTAGTGCTAATCGTTCTGGAAGTTTAACAAATTACACATCCAATCAATTATTTGTTTTTAAAACCGAATTAACTTATTTTCCAGATTTTGAAGTTCATTCTAGACTTCCTATATATATTGTAGCTAGAATATTACTTGACAACCTTGCAACTTACTTAGCAAAAAATAATTAAATATAGTAATAAAATATTTTTGTCACTTGTCAACTTAAGTGCAACAATTTGTTCATCTAACTAAGTCAATTGTTCTTATGTTATTTGAGCTAGCTCAAACAGTTTTTTAGCAGATTGATAGTTGTGTAATCTTCTTAATCGGTTATTGATAGCTTGGGTATAGGTAGTCAAATCTTCTTGAGTTAGTTCATGAAGGCTCACCCCCTTAGGAACAAACTCTCTAAGTAATCCATTGAAGTTTTTATTGGTTTTGCGTTCGTGAGATGAGTAAGCATGAGCAAAGTTCTAGAGGCTTATTTGCCATGGGCAGAGAAGGTACAACGAAATTGTAGATAACAAAATCTTCCAGAGTCAGTGAACTTTGGAAGATTTTAATATACCTTGTTATTGGGCACTTACGATTGGGACACTTAGTCATGAATTAATTATGCCAAAATGTCATAGATTCCGTTGCTTTTTAATGAATTTAATTTGATACTCTATCAAAATAGTCCCAATGTTCAACTAATTGACCTGATAAAGTGCGATAAAGATCTACAACCCTAGCTTTAGTCTTCCCATCCTCATCAACACTTCGTAAAAATACAACGATGAATTCATCATCCATAACAATTCGGTCAATTTCTAAGTGAAAATAGGTTCCCGATTTAAACTTTTCTTCAAAAGCCTGAATTAGTCCTAATCGACCTTGCGCCACACCTGGATTGTGTTGAATATAGTCTTCTGCAACTACTTCTTCTGCAATGGAAAGGTCCTTCTGGTTAAAAAAGCGCTCGTAAAAATCTAGAATAGTTTCTTTTGCGATAGACATTAATTTATCTTATGTTTATATTAGCGGGTAGCTCCCGCCAGTATAAACCCTTTCTTTAATTATTTTTTAAATTTGTTTTATACTTAGTTCAGCGCTGTGGATTAGTATCATTTATCATCTGCTCAAAAACAATCAAACCTTTGATGAAGCTAAACTAAGATAAAAATACAGAAGTCAAGAATTATTTTTAAAACTTACTAAAGGGCAAGATTTTTTGCGTATCTAAAATTGAGCTTTTAGATGAAAAGTAGTAAAATGACAAGTGCATTCTCCAGACGATTGAGTAACTTGCATTCAAGTTTATCGCAGTGAGAGTGTTTTTTTATTTTTTAGAATTTCCTCTTGACTTTTTATATAGAATGTCTCCTTGTAGTGCTATACTAAAGTTGTAACAGCAGTGGCTACTAAGATATAATTATCTTATAAAGAAAAGAGGAAGTATTATGCCACAAACTTACACACCAGAAGAGACATTCTTACCTGTCAAGACTTGAAAATCATCAATATACTGATGATTTGTGAAGATAACCATGGTCGTTGCTGGTTTTTCTTGTTCCTTTAAGTAGGCTAAATCAAGCTTTACCAATAAGGTTTCAGAGCTTACTTTATCTCCGACCTTTACGGCAATATCAAAAGGCGCGCCTTTTAAATCAACAGTATCAATCCCCATATGTACTAGAACTTCATCACCCGATGTTGTATAGATTCCAATAGCATGCTTGGTTGGAAAAATGGTTGTGATTTCACCTTCAACTGGCGAGTAAATTTCACCAGTTGAAGGCTCAACAGCGTAGCCATCACCAAGTAAACGATCTGCAAAAACTGACTCACTAACTTGAGATAAGTTAAGTAATATACCTATAGCAGGAGCATAAAAGTTTCTATCAGCTGATTTTTTCTTAAAAAATGAAAACATCTCAGTCTCCTTATTGGTTGAATGCTAGTAAGCGGAATTCTCCCTTTGTAAACTCAACGGTTGTAATACTAGAGTTTCCGATTTCTTGAAAGACATTCACTTCTAGTGCAATTTTTTTACCAAATGTCGAATGGCGTTGCCATGTGTGACAACCAAAACGTGTTCATGCTGGACATCTTGGGTAATCTTTTCCAATCCTGATTCAAGATGGGCCATAAATTCTTCTTCAGTCTCCACATCTTTGGGATAAACGTCATCGCTTCTATCGGCTTCAAATGAACCAAAAAATGTCTCACGAAATTCCCTCATAGGATGAATCATATCTGAATTAGCAGTTGTATTTTCTTGTAATATCAAGTGAGCAGTTTGAATGGTTCGCCCTAAATCGCTCGTATGAACTGCATCGAATGATATATCACGAAGGCGTTGCCATGTTTCCAGAGCACCGCTTCACCTTCGGGTGTCAAAGGAGTATCAGACCACCCTTGCATTTTTTTGTATTTATTTAAATAAGTTTGGCCATGTCGTACAAAATAAAGTTTCATAAGCCACAACCTCTATTCTATTTTTCTAAAATTCTTTCAAGCATTTTAACTTGACGTTTAGTAAATTCTGTACCACCACAGTAGAGCTCGTCCTCATATTCACAAATGATGTAACCTTCAAATTCGGAATTGACGATAGTATCCATAATTTTTGGATATGGGATACTTGCTTCAACAAAATTTTCATCGAGATAATGGAACTTCCCATGAATTTCAAAGCTGTAAGGTAAGATTTCCTTAAGTTCATCTAATAGCCCTGGCAAAGCTGATTCTGGTTTAAACTGTACAAATCCATACATCCCTTGAAGCGCAGGCATAATCGCTGGAGTTGCCCCTGCCGCAAAGAGTTTTTCACGTGCCTCATCAACTGAAACTCCGTCATAACGGAACTGCGCAGCCATTTTCAAATGTTCCTCAGAAACACCTGCTTTAAGAGCCTTGTCCCAATGTGGTTTGTTTGGCTTAATCGCAAAGCAACCTAGGTCTGGAATATATCCAAGGTGTTTTGAACCTGTACGCTTGATAACTTCTAGATACTGCTTCATATTGTCAGATAGCGGTGTCTCAGGATTATGAATCTCAATGCCGACACGAATATCATACATTTCCGCATAAGGAGCCAAACGTTCAAATGCTGCTGGAGAAAGCATCATTTGTGCACGCATGACCTTACAACCTAACTTATGAGCAGTTTTAAGGTCCATGATAGCGTCTGCCAGCATTTCGTCATCTGTCAAATTTCGGTCATGGCGCATTCCTTTGTCATTATTAGCACCGTAACCCACAGGACCAATCCCGTATTCTGCACGTAAGCGTTCAATTGTTCCTAGAAACTCATCACTGACATTTGGATAATCAGGAATCATCTGAGTACCTACAATTTCATAACCCATTGCCCCTGCCAGTGCTGCTTGTTTGACACATTCTTCAAAATCGTATTCATAACGAGCATATTCCGTACCATAACTAAATAGTGTGGTCCCAATTTTAATTTTATCTGCCATTATCTTACTCCTTTACTTCAACTGTCACTTTATCACCAGAATCCAAAGGCATAAAGTTATGGTCTGGACCAATTTGCATATACGGAATGCGTAACATCAAGTCCAGCTTAATTTCATGCTCTCCTGTAGCCAAACCACCAGGGAAAAGAACTCGAATTTTTGCTGGCACAGCTTGATTCCAAAATTTAGTAACTGCGTATTTCAATTTGTAGATTGGGAGTTCTTTACCGTTTAATTCGAACGTAACTGCCTCAGAACTAACTGCCTGTCCATCTACTTGAACTTCTAAAAGATCAATATCAGACAGATAATGACCACGATAATAAGCTAGTTGAACATCAAAACTAAATCCTTGTTTTTTTCCGTTAACGTAGATAGTTGAAAAACTATCTTTTTTAATAATTTCCTCATTTAAAGGCATTCTCATTGCAAAAGCCATTTTTTTACCTCATTTTTTTATTTTAACGATTCAAGTTAACCAATTGTGCTGCACCAATAACACCAGCATCATTACCTAGACTAGCCAGTACAATTTCAGTCTGGGTACGGATTTGGGGGAAGGTATAATCATATGCAAATTTGGTGATTTTCTCACGCAAGAACTCACCTGCTGCAGATACTCCTCCGCCTACAACAATGAATCGAGGACTGAGGGTATTTGCTACATGCGATACTGCAAGACCCAAGTATTGACAGAACTTATCGACAATCTCTGTCGCTAATCCGTCTCCTTTCTTTGCAGCATCAAAAATTTCCTTAGATGACAATTCCTCAATATCACGTAAAACAGAGGAAACTTCACTAGTTGCCAGAGTATTTTGTGCTAACTTGACAATTCCTGTTGCTGAAGCAACCGCTTCTAGACAGCCAATTTTGCCACATGTACAAGAATAACTCTCTTCTAGCTGAACAGTTAGATGGCCAATCTCACCGGCTGCTCCACCGAAGCCCGTCACTAGCTGACCATTTGTGACAATACCGCCACCAACTCCTGTCCCAATAGTAAACATCACCACATCTCGGCTAGACTGACCAGCCCCCTTCCATTGTTCGCCAAGCGCTGCTACATTGGCATCATTCCCTATGTAGAATGGGAGACTAAAGGACTCTTTGAAAGCTTTTTCAATCTCTTGCGGTTCTGACCAGTTTAGGTTGTACGCACCAATAACTGTTCCTTCTTCTGCATCTACCTTACCTGGTGATCCCATTCCGATACCTATGAAGTCGGAATCCGATAGACCTAGATCAACCATTTTTCCCCTGATTGACTCAATAATGTCAGGGACAATATGGCTACCACCATCTTCAATATTTGTAGGGATATCCCATTTTTCTGCAATGTCACCTTTATCTGTAATAAAAGCAAGTTTGACACTGGTGCCACCTAAGTCAATACCAATAATTTGCTTTGTCATGTTAACATTTTTCCTTTTCTACTTTTAATAAAATATTTTTCTAAAAATTGAGCGACACCGTCATCGTCATTACTAGCAGTAACATAATCACTTGACTCCTTCAATTCAGAAACAGCGTTACTAACAGCTACTCCTATTCCAGCTAAATTAAGCATAGCAAGGTCGTTGCCATTATTGCCAAAGGCTAGCAACTTATCACTGTCAAAGTCAAGATAATCAAGTAACATCTGTAAAGCAACCGCCTTATCGTCCCCTTTTTGCATGATTTCTAAATAGAATGCTTCACTTTTGTTTATAGAGAATTCCTGAGAGAAAATCTTTCTGAACAAAGGCAGGGCTTCATCAATCTTATTTGGGTCCCCTACAGCCATTAACTTAATGATTGGGACCGTCAAGCGATCTGTATCTTCAAGAACAGATAGATGAAGATTGCCCAAGTAAGATTCACGAACCGTCAAAGGGCTAATCTCTTTGTTATAGGTGTACATTTTATCTATAGTCATAGCATGAACGCCTACACCAAAATGCTTAAAGAAAGTACTAACTTGCCAGAATGAAAGAGGAGAAATACGAGCCTGATGCAAAACGTGTTTCCCGTCACAAGTTTGAACCAACGAACCATTATACGTTACAGTAAAATCGTACTCATTAAGTCCTAATTGCCCTATCAAGTGTTCCATACCCTTAAAGGGGCGACCTGTGCAAAGAACAATTTTACACCCATCCTCCTTCATTCTTTGTAGAGCTAGAACATTTCTTCTAGACACCTTTAAATCTGAATTGAGTAAGGTTCCATCTAAATCTGTTGCAATCAATTGGATTTTTTTCATTTTCCCCTCCCTCTATCGTTGATATATACACTCTCAACCAAATTAAACTTTTGAAAGACCGTTGCACTAAGCAACGGTCACCTTTCTCGTATTCACACCCTTAATCGGAATCGGGATATAAGCTGTACGAGTGATAACAGTCAGCTCTACTTCGTGTTCACCAGAAGATAAGCCACCTTCTTTTGCCATGCGAATTTTTAATGGAACATCGTATTCCCATTTGTAGGTGGTCACGGTTTCCATCTCATCAAGTGTAAACCAATCTTGGCCGTTTGGACTACATGTGATGGTCTCACGTGCCACCTGCTCACCATCAACCTTTACCTGAATATCATCAACCATTGACAACGGAATAGCACGGTAGTAAGTGATGAACGTCTCCAGTTCAAAACCAACTGTCTCTCCTTCAACTACCGTATTTTTCAATGAATCTTTTTTAAATACATTATTATCAAACATGGGATTCCCTCCTATCCTTCAATCTCAGCAATGGTTTCGCGCAAGAGTTTTTGGTGGGCAGCCACTTGTTCTTTTTCTACCATTGGATTTCCAGGGAGAATCCAGCGATTTCCTTCATATTCCGTTGCGACATAACCGTCATAGCCCTTATCGTGAAGGTATTGAAGAATTTTCTTGTAATCAACGGAGTATTCAACACCCTCATCAGTCATTTCCCAGAGTTTGAAGTGGAAATGTTTGATAAATGGAATCAAGTCATCCAGGACGGATAGTGGGGTATTTTCATAACCATCTGCCAACATGACATAAGGCATATCCTTAGGCTCAACCATAGCGGCCAATTCTGGTTGGAAGTTATGATTTTCATCAATGGCATGTGTTCCGTCAAGGCCCTTATCAAAGAAGGCATTAAAGTAATCAATAATAGCTGGATTTACGCCTAGAACCTGCTTATTGAACTCATTGAAAACACGTGGAATACGATCACAGAAGATACCCGTATCAACTACCAAACCAACATACGGTGAGTTAACACGTTTCATTTCCTCGATAAACTCAGCTGTTGCTGGCTCATCAAAACTCATACCCGCATGGATTTCAAGCGCAATAGCTACATCATATTTTTCACAATATGGCAACAAAGGCTTAATGACAAAGGCTGGAACCATTGATACCAAGCGAATGAGTTTGAAACCAAGCCGCTTAGCCAATTTGATTTCTTCAATAAGAAGATCAATGCTTTCCTTTTGTGTCAAAGTACGATTTTTGTAAAGATTAGTATTCAAAAACACATCTGCACAGACTGGTTTGGCCTTGGTTTTTGCCATGATGCGGTCCCATTCTGTCAAGATTTCTTCTGATGGATTTGGTGTGCCATGCAACATTTGGTCAGGCAAAATCTCAAACCCTTCGACCCCTTGTTCATCCAAAAAGGCCATGATTTCTTCAAGCGACATACGCCCATTCATAAATTCATCTTGTAAGCTATATAGGCTTACTGCTGTTTTAATAGCCATTTTCGACTCCTTATTTTCTGTTTTTGAATAATTTGAATAGTAGTCCAACAATCAGAATCTCAATGATAGTCAAAACTATCAAGAAGACGAATCCATATTTTGCTCCCTGGACAATTGCTTGAGCATAATCAAGCGTTTCCCTTGATTGACTAAGTGTTAGAATAGAGGCAATGATAGATGTTCCCATAGCACCAGCCACTTGTTGGAATGTCATGATTATAGCATTGCCATCAGGTTGATTAGCTTGCTCCAACTGTTGCAAACCATTGGTCATCAGATTTCCAAATGTGAAACCAACACCAAGAGTAAAAATCATATACAAAGCGCCAATGAGAGTTTTTCCTAAATTTCCAGTTAGAAGCAGAAAAATCAGCAAAGAGACAAACAACAAACCACTACCAAATAAGATTGGTTTTTTCGGTCCAAACTTGTCAAAAATTTTTCCACCTAGGGGCGTCATGAACGCTCCTAGAGCTGCTCCTGGAAAGATAACAAGCCCTGAAGACTGTGGATCTAAACCGTTTACAATTTGAATGTAGTTAGGCAGAATGAATACCAAACCCATTAATACCAGCTGCACGATAAAGAAGCTGAGTACATGTCCTGTGAAGGAAGTGTTTTTCATCAAGTTCAACTTCAAAATCGGTTGCTCTTGACGCTTATTTTGCAAAAGCAATAACCCTAGTCCTAATAGAGCGACTAGAAATGCACCCGCAACATTTAGACTAAAAAACGCATGTGTACCCATACTACTAAATCCGAAAATCAATCCAACAAACAAGAGGGTAACGGCAACCAATCCTAACTGGTCAAAGGACATCTTAGAAACGTGACTCCTTTGCTCTATTGTTCTAGTACCCACAAATAAGGCAATTACTAAAATAGGAAGTAGGAGGATAAAGAGATAGCGCCATCCAAGATTAGTGACAACTACTCCTCCAAAAATTGGTCCTATAGCCGGAGCTATTGCAGGAATCATGGTTCCTACTCCCATCATCATCCCAATTTTAGACGGTGGAACCTGTTCCATGATGATATTAAACATCAGGGGCAGAGCAATTCCTGTTCCAAGCCCTTGAATAGCTCGTCCTAAAAGTAAAATTGGAAAAACTGATGCTACTGCTGCTACGACGAGACCGACTATAAATATAGCTACACTAGCTAGAAAAAGTTGCTTATTCTTGAAGGAATGTTTGAGAAATCCTGATAAGGGAACGACTACCGAAAGAACTAGTAAGTAGATAGTCGTTAACCACTGTACAGTCGAGATCCCCACTTGAAATTCATTGATAAAGGTTGGAAAAGCTACGTTCATAGCTGTTTCTGCCAGTACTCCACAGAAAGACAAGATTCCCGTCGCTACCATGGCTCCAATTACTTTAATTGATACTTTTTCTTCCGTCATTATTCCACCTATTTCAGATTATCCCTGATTCCTCTCACTACGATTGTGCTAAATTTTGGTATACTTCGATAATTTCTTTAGCCAAATCCATGAATGTCATCGCCGTCATTAAATGGTCTTGACTATGAATAGCAAGTAAAGAAACTTCCATTGGGTTTCCTTTCGCTTCTTCTGTCAACATGTCTGTTTGCACATGGTGGGCTTGCAAAAGCGACGTTTTCGCCTCTGCCATTTTTTCTTCTGCTTGCTCAAAATTCCCTTCCTTGGCAAGCTGAATTGCTTCAAAAGCATCACTTTTTCCATTACCAGAGTGAATAATCAACTCCATAAATACTTCTAAATTACTCTTATCCATTTTATTTTCCTTCATTTTATGAGATACAAAGGCGACATTCTTGCCGCCTTTGTATCTTAATTAGAGACAAGTGAAATTGCTTGTTGTAAAACTTTTTCGCCATTCATGGTGCCGTAAGCTGCCATGTCAATGACCTCAACAGGAATTTTTCCTTCCACCAAACTTTGAACTTGTTTAAGTTTGAATCGGACTTGAGGACCTAGGAGAACGACTTGGCGCCCCTCTAAATTATCAGCCAAATCATCTACTGGACGAGCATCAATCTCAACCTCGATACCTTTTTCTTGACCAGCAGTTTTTACTTTCTCAATCAAAAGGCTGGTGCTCATTCCTGCGTTACATACCAAAAGAATGTTAATATTATTCATAGCTATTGCTCCTTTATATTATGCTTCATTAGCTGCAAGTGCTGCTCGCTCTTCTTGATACTGTTGATTATCGGCCAATCTAAAGAATGGATAGTAAATAGCAACCGCAACAACCACGCAAAGTGCTTGTGCTAAAAGCGCTCTCCAACCACCCACGATAAAGGCATTAATAAGTGTTGGTGTACCAGTAGGCAACTGAATACCTTGCATCTGAGGAATTAAACCAGAAGTTACAGCAAAGTAACCAATAGCACCCGTGATAAGTGGTGTGATTACAGTTGGAATAAGGAAATAAGGATTCAATACAACAGGTGTACCAAAAGTAATTGGCTCATTAATTCCAAAGAATGTTGTCAGACCAGTGATACGTCCTGAACTCTTATACTGTTCACTCTTTGCAAAAAGCAAGAGACAGATAGACAGACCGAGTACACAGCCACCGCCACCAATTTCAAGGAAAACTGATGTGAAACCAAAATCAATAACGTTTGGAGTTGCTGTTCCAGCTGCTGCTGCATTCATATTTTCAATAGTCAATGTTTGAATGATTGGTGCGTAAACTCCAAAGATAATAGCTTTACCATGAATACCAAACCACCAGAAGAGACCAACGAGGGCGTAAGCCAGGGTTACTCCCCAGAATGATCCTCCAATTGCTTGAATTGGCACTTGTAAAACGTTATACACCAATGCATGAACACTGCCAAAGCTTGTCAATTTGAAAATCCAAGAAATCACTGCAAAAATAAATGTAATACTCATAAATGGAATAATCGCACTGAAAGACTGTTCAACAAACTTTGGAACGGAATCAGGCATTCGGAGTGTAATGTTATATTTCACAAACAGATGATAAATCTTGGCAACCAAAAGTCCGACGATAATTCCGACGAACATTCCTTTTGACCCAATGTAATCAAAACTGATGAAATCGACCATACGAACTGTATCATGTTGAGGAATTTCAAATGATGATAACGGTGTCAAAATTAAGAAAGATATAATACCCAAGATACCTGGCATCATTGTGTCAATCTTAAATGATTTGGCTAATTGACTAGCTACAAAATAGACAACAATCAGACCCATGATATTGCTGGTGAAAATACCTGGTAACTGTAATAGAGTTTTTAGACCTGTATTGGTCAAGAAATTTTGGTAACCTTCAATCGGAAGATTTGATAGCAAGGTCAATAGGGATCCCGTGATTGTAGCAGGGACGGTCATGACCATTCCTTTACTAACTGCTTTCAAGTAGCGATTACTCGAAATTACCTCTGCAACAACCTGGATTTTCTCCAGTTTCTCAACAAAACTCATTTGCTTTCTCCTTTAGAAGTTTATAAAAATTTTAGTATAGCCTTACCAACACCATCATTATCGTTGGTGTCTGTAATGTACTTTGCAATACGTTTTACTTCTGGAATAGCATTCCCCATAGCAACTGTATAGCCAAATGGTTTTTCCAGCATACTCAAATCATTGAAACTATCACCAATTACCATGATGTCTTCGTCTGCTATTCCTTTTGTTCTTGCATAGTTTTCTATAGCACGGCCCTTATCTGCTTCAGGATTAGTTATCTCTAGATTAATGGCGAAAGAGCCAGTAGCTGTTACATAATAGTGTTTAGGAATTTCCTTTCTTAGAATTGCAATCATATCCTTATCAGGTGAAAATGAAATAATTTTCCCCACCTGATAGCCGTTGTCAAATAATTCTTGAACATCTGTAATCGGTTTCAATTCTTTGTATAGAAAGTGTTCATCTGCCGTCTCAAAAGCTTCTTCGAGTGGAATTTCCGAATGAAAGTTATTAATTTTAGTAGCAATCGCCCACTTACGAGCTTCAATACTACCGAGAACAAAAGTCCCTGCGGTGCTATAGATTTCTACTGCCAAGCCTTTATCGAGCAAATCTGCTACAATATCCTTGACAACTTGATGATTTAAATACAGATTGAAAATGATATTGCCGTCAGCACCTCGGAGCTCACTACCATTCATGACAAGATAGTTACAAGAGATACCTGCTTCTTCGACTTGCTTATGAGCGTCTTCAAAACTACGTCCTGTTGAAATGATAAATTCAACACCCTGTGCCTGGGCTTTTTTTATAGCCTCGGCATTCCCAGTGGAAACGTGATGGTTACTTGAAATCAAGGTTCCATCCATATCAGATGCAATCAACCTAAGCATATCATCACCTCTAGCCGATAATATTTTTCATCATCTGCTGATGACGACTCACTTGCATGATGCTATCCACTTCCATATAATCTTGAATATGGCGATTGCCTTCGTACTCACTACTGATGTAGCCATCGTACCCTGCTTCTTTCAGGGTTGTGATAACATCGTAGTAAGGAATAGTTGTTTCTTCTAATTCTTCAGTCACATCATAGAATTTACCATGGATATGCACAATGTAAGCCATATTATCAACCAAGATTTTCGGATCTGTATAAACCGTATGACGACAGAATTCTGCGAAAGCTAGATCTGTTTTTGTTGCTTCTGGCATTTCTTTGATAAATTCAAGTGTTTCAGTTGGATCAATTCCATCTTCATAGCGGTCTGCAATTAATTTGATAATCTCAGGTGTGCCACCCTTACGAACGTATTCATCTGTGAAAATGCTACCTTGACGTTTAGTGAAAATACCAAAGTCAGGCATGATGGCAAACCATTTTGTCCCACTTTCTTTGATGAAATCAAGACGCTCTTCAAACCAAGGTGTACCAAATGTAAATGGTGCGTGAACTTCAAGAGCAATAACCACACCCACTTCCTCAGCATAAGAAAGGCTTTGTTTGACAACTTCAAGTGGAGTCGAAACGAGTGTACGTAAAATTTTGAAGCCTAACTTACTTGCAAGTAACAAATCTCGTTTCATCATCTCAACGTTTTCACGAGTTGTCAACATACGATTAGCAAACAGTTTATTATCAAGAAAGGCATCGTAGGCTATTGGTTCAACATTATATTTCTTCATCCAACCATGCCATTGTTCGATAAACTCATCAGAGATATTCGGAAACTCAGGCAACATTTGTTCTGGCAAAAATTCAATTCCAGTTGCACCGGCTTCAGAAGCCGCACGGATACAATCTTCCAGTGTCATTTTTCCTGTATAAAATTCTTCCTGATAACTATATAGGGAAACACTACGTTTAATCTGTGTACTCATTGTTTTCCTCCTCTTTGGCTGCTTCAAGAACTAAAACTTTCTCATCCTCTCCCTCATTGTTGAAAGGAAGATAGGAGATACGAAGACTTACAAATCCGTGAAGAGTATGAGAACCCTCTGATAATCCGCCTTCCTTTTTCACAAATACTGTCAGTGGCTCTGTCATTGCCCAACGATGATTGATAACTGTTGGCAGTTCGGCAAAAGTAAATACTTCTCCCTGAACTTTAATTTTCATATCATCATTTGAGACTTTCTCGCCATCAACGGTCAAATCAATAACTTCAACACAACTCATGTAGAGACCACGATAGTAAGGGATACGTAATTGGACTTCATAACCAATCTTCCGTTCCTCTTTTGTTATATTTCTAAACCCTTGAGGGTTGATAAGGTATTTTTCAAACATTAGAACTCCTTTATGATTGTAAGCGCTTACTTATACGTGCTATAGTAATGCTCCTTACAGAAGCATTACACTAACACATTAAATTAAGTCAATTTTTACTTCGTTTCCAGTTTCTGCAGCTTTGTAGATAGCATCCAAAATTTGTGTTACAACAAAGGCTTGTTCTGGTTTAACAAGTGGTTCTGTACCATTTTGGACAGCTTCCAACCATTGTTTTGCTTCAAGAACTTCAGGGGCATTCGCACCACCTTCAAAGAATGCGATATTCCCAGAGGCACTAATTTCTTCTTGTGTCAAGATACCATTGTGAGAACGATTGATAATCAATTCATTTTGTGGGTAGCTCATACCAGCGTTGATATGTGCCCCAGCTTTTGTACCAGCAAGGGTTGTTGCTGCTTCTTTAGACTCCAAAACATTAAGAGCCCAAGATGCTTCAAGGAAAATAGTCGCACCATTTTTCATCTTGATGAAGCCAAAAGCTGAATCTTCAACTTCAAAGGTCTCAGTATCCCATGGACCAAAGAGGTTACCTTCTTCTGCACCTGGAAGGTTACCAAGCTTGTGGAAGACTGATCCAGATACACTTTCTGGCTCATAGTTATCCATCATCCAAAGTGTGATGTCAAGGGCGTGTGTACCAATATCAATAAGTGGTCCACCACCTTGTTGTGATTTGTCAGGGAAAACTCCCCATGTTGGAACAGCTTTACGGCGAATTGCGTGCGCTTTTGCAAAGTAGATGTCACCTAATTCACCGTTCTCACAAGATTGATGAAGTGAACGAACTTCCTCACGGAAACGGTTTTGATAACCGATAGTAAATTGTTTGCCTGATTTTTTCCAAGCGTCCAGCATCTTCTTAGCTTCCTCTGTATTGTGTGACATAGGTTTTTCACACAGTACATTTTTTCCTGCTTCAAAAGCTGCGACTGTGATAGGTGAATGGCTAACATTTGGCGTACATACGTGAACCACATCGATACTTTCATCTTTCAATAGCTCTTTATAGTCTTCATAGTATTTAGCTCCTTCTGCACCATATTTTTCACATGCTTCTTTTGCACGTTCGACTTTAATGTCACAGAAAGCAACCATTTCACACTTGTCTGATTGACTAGATAGAGCAGGGAAGTGTTTGTTGTTAGCAATACCGCCACATCCAATAATCGCAACTTTTAATTTTTTAGACATTTTGTTTTCCTCGTTTTCTATTTATAATAGTTTTATTCAAAATCAACTGATTTATGTGATTCAGCAGACACTCGTATAGCATCTACCACACGCATTAGGCGTAGGATTTGTTTTGGCTGAATGACCAATTCTTCCTCACCTTTAAAGTGAGCATAGTAGTTGTCAAAAAACATACCATGATTCACATCAACTGTAGGTAAATCTTTAGTCAAGATTCGACCTTCAGGCGCCGGACCAAAGGAACGTGTTGGCCCAGCATGCGTCATCGTAATCTTACCCGGAACATTAGTTAAGAGTTCAGAGGTTGTCACAATTTTTCCTTCAGGGAAAAAACCATCACTATAAGCTGTTCCTTTGTTTCCCGCTAGGAACCAATTGTGTTCAAACCATTTTTCTTTATCACTCAGGAAATAAGTTCCCAACTCAATTTGAGCATTCACACCATTTTCAAAGTAGAATTGGAGATTGAAGTAATCATCCACATTTTCATTGATAACGTTCTTAACATGTGCATAGATTTGAGTTAATTTTGCTGGAACCATATTCAAGATTTGGTCAATTAGGTGTACTCCCCAGTCGTAAAGCATCCCACCACCAAACTCTGGATAAACGTGCCAATCATGCATGTTACCATTAAATCCGTAGAGGGAACTCTTGATAGTGTAAACATCTCCTAAATTGCCACTTTCGTAGACTGCCTTCACGACATTATAATCTGTATCCCAACGTCTTTGATGGTGGAAGGTAAAGGTTACCCCTGCCTTTTCTGTCAAGGTAATCATTTCTTCGACTTCCTTGGCATTCATACCCGCAGGTTTTTCACAGATAATGTCCTTACCTACTGCTGCCGCTTTAGCTACCATGTCCAAGTGGATTTGATTTGGAACTGCAATGATTACAGTGTTGATATCCTCACGAGCCAACAAATCAGAAGCATCTGTATAAGTAGCTACTCCCTTTGCTGCCTCAGCAAAAACATCTTCATTGATATCACAAACTGCAAGCACTTCTGCATAATCTAATTTACTTAGTGTTTCTGCATGAGTTTGTCCCATGAAACCGAAACCGATAATTCCGAATTTCAATGTCTTCATGTAAAACTCCTTTCTATTTTAATAATTTCTAAATCACAAAATTACGAAGATAACGTGCACTCAAGGTAATGGAATTTTTCACATCATCATATGATTTCTCAAATGCCTTGTCTTCAACCTCGATGACAGTATAACCATCAAAGCCGATATCAGTCAAAGCTGACACATATTTGCCCCAATCCACATCACCAAGGCCTGGAAGTTTCGGACTCATGTACTGCAATGGTGTTGCCATAATGCCCACATCTTTGAGCTTGTCTTCGTAAATTTTGATATCTTTGTAGTGGATATGGAAGATTTTATCTTTGAACTCATAAAGTGGTGCAATGTAGTCAATTTGCTGCCAGATAAAGTGAGACGGATCATAGTTGATTCCCAAATTATCAAATGGCAGAGCTTCAAAGACCTGACGCCAGATAGCTGGTGTGGTAAAGAGATTTTGTCCACCTGGCCACTCATCTTCGGTGAAGAGCATTGGACAGTTTTCAATGGCTACCTTAACGCCTTTTGTCTTGGCATGTTTTAGGATTGGTATCCAGACCTTAACAGCTTCTGTGATATTTTCTGAAACAGTCTTACTTGGCATACGTCCGATAAAGGTTGTTACCATATTGACGCCCATCAAAGCTGATGCGTCAATGACCTTGTAGATGTGGTCAATCACTTCTTGGCGTTTTTCCAAATCTTCATCCAAAGCGTTAGGATAGTAAGCGAGTGATGAAATCTCTACTCCTTTATCTGCCGCGTAGGTTTTTAGTTCCTCTGCTTTTTCCACAGTCAAGTTAGCAACATCAATATGGGATACTCCCGCATAGCGACGAGCTGCTTTTCCTTGTGGCCAACAAGCAACCTCCACACAGTTCAAACCATTTTCTGCAACAACATCAATCAATTCATAAAAATCTGACTGATCTAAAATAGCAGATACTAGACCTAATTTCATGTTTGTTCTCACTTTCTTAAGTTATTTTGTACCTACATTTTATAATTTATAATTGTAAGCGTCTTCATTTTTTTGGGTTTTAATCATCACAAAAATTGTGTTCATATTTTCTCTTAGAACAAAAAAGACCAAAAAATCTAGTCATTTTTGGTCTTTTTTAAAACATTGATTATACAAAATGCATTGCTGTCTAGTTTATTTTCAACTGTTAACCGCGGTGTCGAAGCAGTCTCCTGGTAGTAACTCAAGAGAGGACTATTTTTACTATTTAGATAGCGATGATCTGATTGCCTCATAGATTGAACGAATTCAAAGGACTTCCATAAATGAAATAAACTTCCATTTTCCTCATTAATGGTAAAAATACGAATCTCATACTGCCCAGTATCTAAATGTTGCAGAGTAAACTCTTTAATCAAACTATCCTTAGGAAAGAATTTATCTAAATCTTGAGGTGTAATTTTATTTTCTTTTTTCATGAAATAGAGTTGATTTGGATGCTGGTAATGAAAAAACAAAATATGGTATTCGTCCAATTCTTTACAAATCAGATAGTCTTCACCAATTTCCACAATCTGCTTATCAATTAACTGACTCAAAAAACCAAAGGCATGCAGAGCCGGTTTTGGCATGCTAAACTTATTGAGCAATCCTGAGCCACCCGTTAAAAATTGGGTATCATCAACATTGAGATAGTTTAAATCCGAAGCTCCCCAATAACCTGTACCATCTACCTTACCCAGCATATCACAGATATTCTTGACAATGTAGGTTCCCATAAAGAGACTGTCATTAATCAGATTATGATTGGAAACAGTCATATTCCACTCACTGATGTAGCAGGGCTTTTTAGGATAATCTTCTAATAATCCCAACATTTGGTCAATACTGTTCCGAATGTAATCTGGATTAGTAATCCGCTGAAAATCGCGTTCTTCCTTACCGATTTTCTTCAAATAGGGATAGAATATAAAAGAATAAAAATCAACTTCCTCCATGTGCACCCTAGAGGCGATTTCACGCAACCGACTTTTTTCAGGAACACCAAGAAATCCAGCTCCACCAAGGCGAATCTTTGTCGAAAAAGTTCCGAGAACCTCTTTGGCTACCTGAAACATACTATCATAGAAATTAATTTCATCCTCATCGTGCATGTTTTCAATCAAAAGCTCAAAAGTCCATGATTCAATGCGACGAATACCGTAACGATCAATCATATGCTCTAAAAAACTTCTAAAAACGGTTTCTAATTTTTTTTTTGTATACTGAGGGTTATCTGCTAACCGCTGAATCCCAGGAACATATTTATTGATTACAATCCAAGGCGTTAATCCTATCTGTTCAAAAAAATCAAAGACCTCATTAAGCTTATCAAAATTACGAATCTGTCCAGAGGTCCAGTCAATATATAATCCGTCAGAAAAAACCATCCAGAGCCGTCCAAATTGGAATCTTGCGAAATCATGTAAATACTCAATCTGCTTCTTCAGGCGATCACTGAGAACATCCTCAGCGCACCCAATATTTAGAAGATAACTCCATATGGGTGCAATAACTTCCTGCTTGGTTCCTTTGCGTGTATCAATTAGCACATGGTGCGTCTCTGTGTCTTCTTTATCGACTTTCTGTTTTACTTTCTCATAACGCTGGTTTAATTCTGCTAAGTCAACTGACTCTTCCAGTTCTATCTTTGTTAACTCTTTTCGATTTTCTATACGAAAAGCTGATGGAGACATCCCATGAAGCTGTTGGAATGCCCGGTTAAAACTATTCATATTCGAAAAACCATTATCCGTTGCCACTTTAACAATCGTATGGTCAGTTGTTACCAAATCCCTTTCTGCAAAGTACATTCGGATATTGAGCAAATAATCCTTGTAATTGACACCAAAATGTTTTTTAAAATATTTTGAGAAATAACCTGCCTCCATGTAAAAATGATCAGCTATGTCCGTTAATCCCATATTTTCAGCATAATGAAGGTGAATGAAGCGTACAATTTCCCGATTTTTAACATCTTTCTGATTTGAAAATTGAGACTGAATCGTATAATTTCCTACGATGATGTTTAACAGCTCGTATACATCGCTATATATCAAAAAGTTTGCACGCGGCTCGTTCAATAAAATGAGCTCGAACAACTTATGTACCGTATTCCTTAGATGCTGGTGGCTACCCTCATTTTGCTCATCAAGAGAATTACAGCTGAATTTTAGATTATCAACGGCAATTGCCTGTTGCAAAAGTGTATCAGAAATACTAATAATCAAGAAAATATTATTATCACTAACTTTTTCAATATGAAAATCTTCATAACGGTTAAATATAATAAACTGTTCTTGACCATAAATTGCAACACCCTCTTCTGAATGACAAGACACCTCTCCTTCAATAACAAATACTAAATTAGTTGTTATAGAATCAGTTACAATCAATTCTTGGTCATTATATATTTTAATTGTGCTTTGATTATCAATCGAATATAATGTAAAATCCATAATACCTCTCATTCTCCTCTAACATCTAAGGAGAACCAAAGTCAGTTCTTCTACTATATCTATTAATAAAAAAGTGCACACAAAAGGATAACTTCCTACAGTAATCTGCTCTGCTCATGGTAGCACTTCCTCCCTAGTCTATCAAGACTTGCTCGCTATTATTATAACACACTTTTCCCATCGATAACCATAATTTAAACAATAGGTATGTGGTCAGTTATAATAGTCAGTTATAGTTAGTGTAAAATAAATCTCGGAACAGCCTTTACAAAATGAAAAAGTAGGAGTACTTTCTCCCGGCGGAGATTTCCTCACTACTAATCTTAGTATGTTTATGGTATTTTGAGATTAACTAGCACCACAGGTATAGTCGTAAAATTTGCTATGTGTTATGAGATAATACATTATTCGAATAAGACGATGTACAGCGGCAATCGTATGCGACTTGGTTGAAGTCGTTTGCGATTGTCGTTCTCGTTTCTCACAAAAGTCTACAGAACCTCCTTATGTTAACTAAAAAATAGCTGATTGTATATCGAGACAGCAAAAAAGCCCTCACACCCCAAAAAGTAAGGGAATTGCGGGCTGTTAATTAAAATTTATTGGATACTAAAGCTACCTAACTCATAAATAGTTAATTGACCATCAGATTTTGACTGAAGTGTGATAACTTGCTGTAAGGAATCACTAAATACTCTCGAAGTCATAGTATAGCGACCTCCATTGATAAAAATTTCTAATGAAGAGGTATCTGAAAAAATCTGTAACTGACTAACTTCTGCTAACGTAATATTTCTCTGTTTCCGCCCAAATCCAGATTTTCCCATTTTAAGCGATAAGAAATGACCATCAAATTCCAGAACAACATCTTCCCTTAATCGAAGAGAAAAATTTTCTGTAGGATTATTGAAAGTAACATTTAATTCAAAACAGGAATTGTCCGTTTTCCAGTTATTAAATTCAGAAATGTGACGTTTAAATGTGGTCTTTCTCAGTTTTTCAAACTCTTTTAAAGGACGTTGATGAACGTTACCATTTTGTAAGAATAATTCCCTTGGCATTGTTAACGCATGTCGCCAGTGGTAGGCTACCGTCGGGTCTTCCTGATATTCAGATTCCATAGGTAATCCCATCCAAGCCATTAAAATCCTTCTACCGTTCTCATCTTCAAATGTCTGAACAGCATAAAAATCAAAGCCATAATCAAATTCTTCAAAATTGTCTAAAAGATATTCCCCTTGACTTTCATTTACTAAAAAATACCCACTCTGAAAAACATTCTGATAACGTGCCTCTTCTTTTTCAAGTCCTTGAGGTGAAACAGAAAGAACAAGCTGATGATCTAATCGGAATAAATCTGGACACTCCCACATAAAACCAAATTGATCATTTGTTTGTATGCGTGTTACATAGCGCCACTTAGATAAATCATTCGAATGATAAACAAGAGTACACCCTTTGTCTGTAGTACTTCGTGCACCTAATATCATTACAAATGTATCACCATCTTTTGAAACTTTAGGATCTCTGACATGAGTTGTCATATCATCTGGATAATCACTATTAGCAAGCACAAGTTCTTTCGTCAAAAACTGAAAACCATCAGTACTTGTCATATGAATCGTATTTTGTTCACGACCATTTAAAACATAGTCATAATCACCGTCTAGCAGTTTGACATTTCCAGTGTAAAAATAATGAATAATACCATTATAAACTAGAGCCGAACCGCTGTATGCACCATCGCGATCAAGTCTATTGTCAGCAAATACAAAAGGTTCTTCCTCTTCATAGTTAATCCAATCTTTTGTCGTATAATGACCCCAAGATTTAATCCCCCATCCGGCATTAAACGGAGTATATTGAAAATAGATATGGTTAGTTCCATTTTTTTCGACTAAACCATTTGGATCGTTTAGCCATCCTGTCGGGGCCATTAAATGATAATTTAAACGATTAACATCAGAATCAACAACCTGTTTGATATCATTATACTTCTGACAATCTTTCCTATAGTCATCTTTTGTATACATTTTTCCTCCAAATAATATGGCCTTATAGTTATATTAGCAAGTAGCTTTTGCTAGTATAAACCATTTCTTTCCTTATTGTTTAAATTGGTTTTATACTTAGTTTAACACTGTGGATTAGTATAAAACCAATCGCTTTGACAATTTTAGAGAGACTCTGACCACAGCTCTTTATTTTATTGATAATTAGAATGATAACACCTCCTTAAATAACTTAAGGAGGCTTTGTTTTTAATTTTCTTCTTTAAAGAATGGTTTTAAAATGATCGTAGCAACTAGTCCAACTCCAAAGCCAATTAAATGAGCAATAATATAATGTAAATACCCATTATGAGTAGGATCACAAATAGCAATACCTGGCACTACTGTGGTACCAAAACCAAGTGCTGTTAGTTTAGCAAAATAGACATAACCTCCTGCTACTGCTCCACCGATACATCCTGCAACCAAAGGGTAACGATAACGGAGGTTAACACCAAAGATAGCGGGTTCACTAATACCGAATAATGTTGAGGCGAAACTTGGCAAACAAAGTTCGCGAGCCTTAGTATTTTTCCAATGAGTAATCAGATAACCGATAACTGCGCCAGATTGTCCAATCAAAGCAACAGACATTAAAGGATTGATAAAGTTATGATTTGTATCCGCTAGTAATTGTGCTTCAGCAGCTCCAATAATATGATGAAGTCCTGTGATAACTAATAATTGTTGAACACCAGCAAATAAAGCATAGCCCACAAATCCAAGATTTTCAGCAGACCAAACCAAGCCAGTCGTTAAACCATGTGAAAGAGTGCGTCCAATTGGCCCTACAATGGTAAACAAGAGTAGTGTTGAAACAAAAACTGTCAATAAAGGAGCAAGTAATAATTTAATAGAATTTGGAACAACCTTATTGAAGTAGACATCAAGTTTTGCAACTACAAAACCAATCATTAAGGCTACCAGAATACCACCTTGGAAGCCGACCATTTCAATCGGTAAACCAAATAAATGAATCGTTTCAACGTCAACCGTTCCTGATGCTGCTGAATAAGCATTTGCAAGCGATGAATCAAGCATGACTGCTCCAACAACCATACCAAGAACTGGATTACCACCATAACGTTTAACCGCTGAATAACAAACAACCATCGGTAAAATAGCAAAAATACCTGATGATGCTAGACTTGCTAATCTATTAATGGCATATAAGGTTTCATTCTCCTTAACAATGGGATAGTTACTAAGAACACCCGTAATCCCCATTAAAAGAGCTGCTGCAAGAATGGCTGGAATGATTGCTACAAAAACATCAGATAAAGATTTTATGACTGCTTGAACAGGATTAGCCTTTTTAGAACTTTCTTGCTTAAGGTCATTTAGAGACATATCTAATATCCCTACATATTTTGAAAAGAAGTCATAAACATCATTGACAAGACCTGGTCCAAAAATTAATTGAATCTGATCACCTGCAACAAATGCCCCTTTAACTAAATCAACTTTTTCAAGTTGTTTAAGATCAGCTAAGTCATTGTTTCTTAGAACAATCCTCAAGCGAGTTGCACAATGAGCAACCCCAGAAATGTTTTCTCTACCACCAACATATTTTTCAATGTCTTGGCTAATTTTCTTCAAATCTGCCATAATTTCTCCTTTTTTGGAACCGTTTCCTCTTTTTGTTAACTATATTATAATACCTATCTTATTATTGTGTCAATACTTTTTTATAAAAAATAAAATCGGTTCCATTTTTGGACAGTTTCTTAAAATATAAAAATAGAAAACCATCATTTTTTCGATCGTTTCCTATTTTAGTAGATTCACACTATCAGTTGTTTCTATTGACAACACTTTGACGTTTGATTAACTCAAACGGAATAATTTGTAGTTGACTAACAGGTTTATCCTGAATCATCTGCAATATCGTTTCGGCACTTATTCTTCCCGTATTATACCAATCAAATTTTACTGTTGTTAATGGAGGGGCTAACAATTCACTTGTTTCATAATCACCAAAACCAGTAACAGACACATCCTTACCTACTACTTTTTTTAATTGCAAAAATAATTTATAAACACTTTGTGCAATACGATCCGTTGCACAAATAATAGCATCTGGCAAATTATCCTCTTTTAAAAACTCTCCAAGAATATGTACCGATTCTTCATAATAATAACTGGCAAAAACAAATTCAACATTCGTTACACCATTTGATGACAACCCATCAATAACACCATTTTTTCGCTCTTTACCAACTGCTTGGTCATTTTCGTCAACCCAAAGACAAAGAACAGAGGTAGCACCACTTTCAGCAATTAACTTTCCAATAGCATATCCAGCATTATAATCATCATTCACAACAGTTTTCAGACCATCGTATTTTTGACCAATAAAAAGAACTGGTTGTTCAATAGTTTCAACAACTTTTTGATGTTCTAAAGTGATTCCTGTAGAAAGAACTAAAATTCCATCGACATTCATTTTACTCAATCTGACGATGCTACGAATTTCTTCTTCCGTAGAGTGATCTGTATGTAAAATTAGAGGATTGTAATGATTTTCTTTTAAATATGCCACAATAACTTCGACAATTCGTGGAGTTGTCACAGAATTAAAACCTGGTACTATAAGACCAATGATTTTACTATTTTTAGCATTTAATCGTGCAAATAAATTAGGTTCATAGCCATGTTTTGAAATAATAGTTTGAATACGGTTAGCCGTTTCTTTTTTCACACTTCCACCATTGAGATAACGTGAAACTGTACTTTTTGCTACTCCTGCAAGTTCTGCAATATCGCTGATTGTTAATTTTTCTTTCATGATTGATTACTTAAACTTTCGTATTATTTATGATATTCATTATAACACACCTCTAACCAACGGCTCTTATCTTACTGCATCTGATTATAAGAATAAGCAAATCCTTGAAGAATGTCTTTTGAAGCTTTGCTGTAAGCTACAGAAGAGTCAAGGTTGCCTTTAACAACTAGCCGTTCCGTTGCTTCTTGATCTGTACAGGTAACAAGGGTTACCTGAGCTTGTCCTGGGACATCATTGATCACATCTGAACGGTCTGGCGTTACAGATTCAATTGCTGTGATCACATACGTATAAACTGTTGACTTATCTGTTAAATAAATTGTCATCCCCACTTTAGCATTTTCCAAAGGAGAAAACAACATTTTGGAAGAACCCGCTAAACCAAATACATGATGACTCGCTAACGCATAGTTATTGTCACCACCCATAACTTGATTTTCTTTCATGGTACCAGCTCCATAGGATAACTCAGTGTTTCCCAATCCTTTAAAAATAGGAAGATTAATACCAACATCTGGAATAGCTATCCCACCAATAACTGGTAAGTTAGTGCTACTTGCTTGCGACGTTAAAACAGACTGAACCGAAACAGGCTCTACAGCTGAAAAATCATACGTCACATCAGCACTTTCGTTTTTCTTGATTTCTTTTTTAGAAACCTTACTGACCTGATAACGATTTGATTGTAAACCAATCAAAAAATTACAAATGGGTTTATTGAAAATCAGTGCTAGTCCAACCAGAACCATTAGCAACAAAACAACTGTCCGTAACCGTTGCTTGACTTTTTTCATGACAGGTCACCTCGCTTTCTTTCGATAACGTCGTCGCCAACGATAGTAATCCATAAATAAGACACACTTATTTTTAAAAGAATAGTCATGATAAAGAAAACGACCGCTCTCTAAAAAGTGTTTGTGCCCCTTTTCTTACCAATTCGTTTTAATTAAAAATTGACCTCAGCTCCGTTGGCGTTGTTGTTTTTTCAAACTATAGAAACGCTCAACAAAAGGCTAACCGAATCAACGGTTGGTAACGGTTCTTTTTCAGTTAAAGTTCACTCGGAACATTAATCAAAGCATTCGTTAATAACTTTTCCCAATCTTGCGGATGATTATAACGATATTGTCTTAATCCAGTCTGCAAATCTTTTGGCAACTGAAATGTCTCTTTTCGTCCATTTAAAAATTGAATATCAACATAATAATAATTTTTTCCAAAATCAATCGTAAGCGCCCAATAACAAGGTATATTAAAATCTTCCAAAGTTCACTGACTCTGGAAGATTCTATTATCTACAATTTTGTTGTACCTGCTCTGCCCATAGCAAATAAGCCTCTAGAACGTCCTTTTTGGCGAATATCTCCTCGTTTGGAAGATTCTCTAGTAGGTAACCTATATATTTTTCGCTATCCAAGTGATGTCGCTTAGCTGTTGCCAATAGAGACATAATGATAGCACTTGATTTAGCACCCTCAAAGCTTTGTGAAAAGAGCCAATTTTTACGTCCCATAACCAAAGACTTGATGGCACGTTCCGCCATATTATTGGATAAGACAAAACTACCATCTTTAAGTACAGTTCTAAACGTGTCTTCGTACTTAAGGCTATATTCAATGGCACGTCCCAACTTAGAGCCTGAAAGAACAGCCTGCCTGCGACACCAGTCAAAGAACTCTGCCATCAAAGGTTCTAACTCATCTTGGCGTTTCATCAGGCGATCTTGTAAAGATAAATCAGCCCATGACTCCTCTAAGGCAAACATCTTATCACAATAGCACAGCCTTTGAACGCCAGAGAACTCTTATCTGCTTGCTTTGGTGTTGCCTCAAAAAATTTCCGTCTCACATGTGCCCAACAACCAACTAACTTGGCATTCTCCAATTGACGATAAACCCCATGCATATCGCAATGAACATAACCAGCGTAATCACCTAGAAATTCTTGGGCAACTAGCCCGCTACGACCTTTATCGTGATGATAAAGAGTGATTCCTTTTTTCTCAAATTTTCGAGAAATGGGGAGTTGTTCCAAAGAAACAATAGGTTGTTTGGTCATTCAGGTATCCTCCAGTATTCTTATTTTCTACAGTATAGCAGGATTACTGGAAGGATAGGTACCTTGTTATTGGGCGCTTACGATATTCTGTTACGATTTATAGATTATAACCTGCTTTGAGTTGACCACTATATACTCCTCTTTCATCCGCATAAAGATAGCATCTGGATTGGTTTTAGAAAAGCTGTTATGACCATCAAAGGTTTCTTGATAGTTCTCATACTTTTCAGCCCGCACTAACACTTTTTGAAGGACTTTCTTAAGCTGACGGTGTTTAAGTTTTCTTTTATCTTTCCATACTAGCTACTACTCAAAATTGATTGATAGTCCGCTAAGAGACGACAAGTTGACTTGTTCGATAGGGCATCCCAAGTTTTCAACCATCATTTTTTTCGATTTTCCGTCCAGAAAAGACCCCTTGTGAGTAGACAAACAAGAAGCAATTTCTAATGGTAAGTTTGTTTGATTTGTGTTACAGTAAAGATACATGAGATAGTCTTGCTACAAAGCAAAAAGCAACAGCATCAAAACTGTTGCTTTTTGCTTTGAGTTACTCTTGTCTCAGACTCGTCTCCAATAATAATTGTTGCACTAAACATTTTTAACCAAAGTGTTCCTGACTATGATTAATCCACGACAATCATTGATTTAATGGTTTTGCGGTCTTGCATATCTTTGTAGGCTTGGTTAATGTCATCCAAGCGATAAGTATTTGTAAAGACGCGACCTGGGTTGATATCACCGTCAAGAACTGCTTTGAGAAGGAGTTGTTTATCGTAGGTAGTGACAGAAGCTGAACCGCCTCCGACAGTAATGTTTTGTGCAAATGTTGACCCTAGCGGACGATTATTGTAATGAGGGACACCAACAAATCCAACACGTCCGCCATTGTGGATAACACCGAGAGCTTGCTCGATAGCGACTTCTGTACCGACACATTCAAGAGCAGCGTCAGCTCCGCCGCCGAGAATTTGGCGAACCTTAGCAATGCCTTCTTCACCGCGTTCAGCGACGACAGCGGTAGCTCCTGAAGCAAGCGCCATTTGTTGACGGTCTTCGTGTCGGCTCATCAAGACAATCTGAGAAGCTCCGCGCATTCTCGCTGCAATAACGGCACATTGTCCAACCGCTCCATCACCAATAACAACGACTTTATCGCCACGTTTTACATCGGCAACACGCGCAGCATGGTAACCTGTTGGCATAACATCAGCCAAGGTAAGGAGTGATTTCATCATACCTTCTGAATAATCAGACGGTTGCCCAGGGATTTTAATCAAAGCCCAGTTAGCATAGTGGAAACGGACATATTCTGATTGGAAACCAGAAGACCAGTTTGTGTAGCCAGGGTGGTTATCACACGTTCCGTCAAAACCAGCACGGCAAGCATCACATTCCCCACAACCGTGAGTAAATGGCACGATGACAAAATCACCAGGTTGTACAGTCGTAATGGCAGAACCAACTTCTTCAACAATACCAAGAGCTTCGTGACCTGAGTTTTCAGAATATTCAGCTTTTTCATCACCATTAGCATAAGACCAAAGGTCAGAACCACAGACACATGCACGAACAACCTTGATAATGACATCATCGTCAGCTTGCAAAGTTGGCTTAGCCACTTCTTCAACAGTCATCAGACCAGCTTTTTCAAAAATAGCAGATTTCATAAATAAAATACCGAGCCCGTATACGACAAAGTAAAAATAGGAAATCGACCGACAATGCTTGCATATAGGAAGATTTATCTTTTTTACACAGTCAGTAGGGCAGGTTCAATTATCATATCAAACATGACAATCGAACCTTTCCTTTCTAAAATTTGGGATAACAACTATCACTCAAGTTTCCCACGCTTCTAAATGAAGTTTACAACATCGTTAGACAAGTCCAATTATCACCAAACATGACAATCAAACCTTTCTATTTTCTAGTTCACAACATCTAGGGAGTAAACCTTGTCAGAGTTTCATCCTCTTGACATGGTCATTATATACCTTTGAGTTAACTCTAAGTCAAGCCGAAAGCTTCATTAATTGATAAAAAAGAACCTAGAACAAAAGTACCCAGATTCTTTCTTATATAATTATTATTGTAAGACGCAGTGGTTTGGACTTTAACAATTCAGAAATAGACTGTTGAAGGTTGCTGTCAAGGCATATTAAAACAGCGATTACCAACTTTAGTCAACTTAGAGTTTCCCATGCACAATTGATTAGGCACTTTTTGACGCTTGCACTGCAAGCTAGATTTCCAACCTCAAACAATTTTCAATTGTTTGAGCAATCAATCACTGTTGACTGGGGTCTAATACACTGATAAATCAGCTTTTACAACCCTTTTTTGATGTCAATCTTCACTTGACTCTATCTCTCACCTCGAAAGATTCCCAAATCTTTCGAGCCATGCAAGGGTGAGTTATAAAGGTTCGGGGAACCTTTATAATTGGGAAATACAACTTACGAAGTAAGTGTCAAAAACGGTCTGGGGATAGACCGTTTTTGATCAGCAACAAGAAATTAAGACTTGCTGAAAATCAAGTTTCTTTGAAACTACTGATTCGCTTTTTAATTTTTAGGCTCATGAATAAAATCTCCACTGGAGACTTTATTTGTCTCACTCCCTATCATTAGCTTAATTCAGCAACGATTTCTTTGATTTGTTCTTTTGTGTGCACACCAGCCACTTGTTTCACAACTTCACCGTCTTTTTTGAACAGCAATGTTGGAATTGACATGATACCAAATTTTTGTGCGGTATCTGGATTTTCATCAACATCGATTTTGACGATTTTAAGTTCGTCTTCATCGATTTCTTCTGACAATTGTTCCAAAATTGGCGCTTGCATCAAACATGGACCACACCAAGTTGCCCAAAAGTCAATAAGGACAAGCCCTTCACTTGTTTCTGCTTCGAATGTCGCATCTGTGATATTATGTGCCATAATAAATTACCTAGAACTCTAGAAGTTACTGGAAAATACCTTATTAAAAAGTAAACTACGACCAGCTAAACAATCCTAAAGTTCATTTCCTTTTCTATTAGTTTATGAGCCTATTTTACGAGAAAATTGTTGATTTGACAATTAATTGCTACGGAAAACAATTTTTTGAAAACTTCTCATTTTCCATATCTGTCTGACTTATATGCTATAATGAAGCTATTATCACATAAAGGACTGCTATGAAAAATTACGATATATTTTATAACAAGCTGACACGAAGTTTTCAGAATAAACCGACCGCCATTCGTTGCCTGCAAATTGTCAACAGTTTATTAACAAAAATCATGTATTTGGTTTATCCGCTAATGCTAATTTACCTGTTTTGTGCACAGCCAAATAGGTTGATTGCTTTCATTCTTATCCCAGCTATTTCATTTGTGTTAGTATCAGTTGTGCGCAAGCTACTCAATACCCCTCGTCCTTACGAGACTTGGAACATCACACCACTTATTTTAAAAAATACCAAGGGACAATCTATGCCAAGTCGTCATGTCTTTTCGGCAACCATTATCAGCATGGCTATTTTACGGTTGAACCTTATTTTGGGCATCTTCTTTCTGATATTATCCCTAGTGATTGCACTTTGTCGCGTTTTAGGCGGTGTACATTATCCTCGCGATGTCATGGCGGGTTTTCTCGTTGGAATCGTCTGTGGATTACTGCTTTTCCTTTTTTAGTTATCAACCTATAATCCCCAACTTTTAAAGAGAAGGGGATTTTTCAAACCATAATTTTTGCTTTTGGAAATTCATCAACTCAGTTATCAACAGGATGTAGATTTTTAAGGGATAAATCCAAAATTTTAGCAGAATGAGTAATTGCTCCACTTGAGACATATTGGACATTCAAATCAACATAAGAAGCCAGATTTTCCTTAGTCACATTTCCAGAAATTTCGATTTCTGCCTTGCCATTAACCACAGCAACTGCTTCTTTCATTGTGTCATGGTCCATATTATCAAGCATGATAATGTCAGCACCTGCTTCCACAGCTTCTTTGACCATTTCAAGCGTTTCAACTTCGATTTCAATTTTACGAACAGACGGAGCATAATTTTTAGCAGCAAGAACAGCCTCCTTGACACCACCTGCTGCGCCAATGTGATTATCTTTCAACAGGACACCGTCTGATAAATTGTAACGGTGATTTTTACCGCCGCCAACTTTAACAGCGTATTTTTCAAAAATACGATTATTTGGCGTGGTCTTACGTGAATCAAGAAGTGTAATCGGACTGTCTTTCAACAGCTCTGCCATTTCATGCGTGTAAGTCGCAATGCCACTCATGCGTTGCAAATAGTTAAGAGCCGTACGTTCGCCTGACAGTAAGACACGAATATCACCACGAACGGTTCCCAAATGTTGTCCTGCCTTGACAGCTTCACCGTCTTTCACCCAAACGTCAAAGGTTGTCGTTGGGTCAAGCAAGTAAAAAACGCGTTCAAAAACAGGTAAGCCACAGATAATCCCATCTTCTTTACAAATCAAATCAACTTGACCAGCCACATTTTCAGGCATAATACTATTCGTTGAGACATCTTCATTGTTAATATCTTCAGACAAAGCACTCAAAATGAGCGGGTCAACGTTTAATTTTAGGGTAATTGGTTCTAACATCATTATCCTTTCTTTTCTCAATTCTGACTATACAATACAACTAGCCAGTTGATTTTGCTCGGTTAACTTTTCAAGCACCATTTTCTTGTAGTCCTCTTCGAGACTTTCTTGGTCTTGATAATCTTCCAAATCTAGCTCTGACAAGCTTTCTGGCAATTTAGCAACTGTTTCATAGTGAGCCACCAAATCTTTAGCCGCACGTTTCGCAAAAACGAGACTTTCAAGCAGCGAATTACTTGCCAGACGGTTTTGCCCATGCACACCATTACAAGCTGTTTCACCAACCGCATACAGAGCATCCATGGTTGTTTTGCTGTGGTGATTAACCTTAATTCCACCCATGAAATAATGCTGCGCTGGCACGACAGGAATACATTCTGTGAATGGGTCGTAGCCAGCCTCACGACAATGTGCCAAGATATTTGGAAAATGCTCTTCCAATTCTTTTTTGGGAATGGTGCGTAAATCTTCCCAAACATGGTCTGTGCCGTCTTTTTCCATTTGTTTTAAAATAGCTTGTGCTACAACGTCACGAGGCTGCAATTCATCCACAAAACGATTCATATTTTTATCGTAAAGCAGTGCCCCTTCCCCACGAACGGATTCAGAAATCAAAAATGAGCGTTCTTTTGGATTTTCTTGATAAAGAGTGGTTGGGTGAATTTGCACATAAGACATATCCTTGAGTTCAATGTCATGTTTTAGAGAAATAGCTAGCGCATCACCCGTCAAATGTTTGAAATTAGTACTATTTTTATACAAACCACCAACACCACCGCTGGCAAGAACAGTCACGTCAGCTGTGATTTTTTCCAAATCACCATTTTCAAGACGCACCACGCCACCGTAACAACGCTTATCTTCTTCTAAAATATCAAGCAAACAGGTGTGTTCCATCAACGTAATGTTTGGACGCTTTTTAACCGCAGCAAGCAATCTACTTGTGATTTCTTTTCCTGTTGTGTCTTGATAAAAGAGAATGCGTTTATCCGAATGCGCACCCTCACGTGTAAAAACTAGATTGCCATTTTCATCACGTTGAAAATCCACACCAAAATCAAGCAAATCTTCGATAACATCAGGTGATGACTTAATCATCAAATCAACAGAAACCTTGTCATTCTTATAATGACCAGCTCGCAAAGTGTCCTCAAAAAACGATTCATAATCCGAATCATCTTTTAACATACAAATTCCACCTTGAGCTAAAAAGGAATCGCTATTTTCTAATGTATCTTTAGTAATAATAGTAATTTGACGTTCTTGTGACAAATTCAGCGCCGTATAAAGCCCTGAACAACCACTCCCTACAATAAGTACATTTGTTTTCATACAAACCTTCTTTTTTTGACAATTACAAGTGAACTAAAACTGTAACCGTCACTTTTATTAACACTATTTAAAATAGGTTAGTTATTAAATCATACGACTTAGGAAACATTTTACCACTAAACTTTACACCTGACAAGACATCTAAGTAAAATTCTTTACAAGTGTCTTGACACTAATAGATTGCAGGACTATAATATATAACTAAGACAATTCAAGGAAGGATACCACAATCTACAATGAATACAAGAGAGATGCAAGATGAGATTTTACGTCTCAAAAAGGAAAAGGGGGTCTGCATTTTAGCCCATGCCTACCAAAGTCAGGATATTTGGGAAGTGGCTGATTTTGTCGGTGACTCTTTTGCCTTGAGTAAATACGCTGCCAAAGCACCACAAGACACAATTATCATGTGTGGCGTTCGTTTCATGGCAGAAAGTGTCAAGGTTCTATCTCCTGAAAAAACATCTATCCTAGCAAATCCAATGGCTGGCTGTCCAATGGCTGCGCAAATTGATAAAAAGTTAGTCAGCTGGTTAAAGGAAGCTCACCCAGATTACACCGTTGTTGCTTATATCAACACAACATCAGAAGTAAAAACACTTGTTGACGTTTGTGTGACATCTTCTTCTGCTGTCAAAATCATCAGTAACATTGACAATGACAAAATCCTTTTTGTTCCAGACCGCAATCTTGGACAATGGGTCGCTGAACAATGTCCTAATAAGCAATTTGAATTTTTCAAAGGTGGCTGTCCAACGCATATGCGCATGCGTAAACGTGATGTCATTCGTGCGCGTGAAGAACATCCAAATGCCAAAGTTCTTGTCCACCCAGAATGTCTAGCCGAGGTAACCGAATTGGCTGATTTTGCAGGAAGTACCACAGAAATCATGGCTTATGCCAAAAACAGTTCTGAAAAAGAATTTATCATCGGTACCGAAAGTAGTATTGTCCAACACTTGCAATTCGAATGTCCAGACAAACGTTTCTATCTGTTATCAACAGAGTGCGTTTGCCACAATATGAAAATGACAACACTAGCCGATATTTATAATTGCTTACTCGGTCAAGCAGGCGAAGAAATCACCCTAGATGAAGAAACAATCAATGGTGCCCGCCGCTCTATCGACCAAATGATTCTACTCGGACAAAAATAAATTTTATGCGCATTTTCTACAAACAAAAAACTCTTCCATTTTTCAGGAAGAGTTTTTTGGTAGTTATTCTGAATTGTGAAAAAAGACTTTTTCTATCTTCACCCTAGATTTGCAATGGTGCAGCCGCTGCCACCTGCGTTTTGTGGGGCATAACCAAATGATTTGACGTGTTTGTTGCGGCGAAGGTATTTTGTGACACCTTCACGGATAACACCTGTTCCGATACCGTGAATAATATCGACTTGTGCCATGTTATTTAGCAAGGCTTGGTCGATAAATTCATCCAATTCTTGCATGGCTTCTTCATAACGTTTACCACGTAGATCAAGGCGGGCACGTGGACCAGCTGATTTTTTGCTTTTCTTGACCACATTGACTTGTTTTTTCTTCGGCTTTTGGGCTTCCTCTTGAACTTTAACAAGGGTAAATTCGTCCTCTTTAAGTGTCATTTTAATAAGACCAACTTGCACTTCCCATTTCCCGTTTTTCCCTTGGTTAACCAATGTTCCGCGTTGTCCGTAAGCTGTGACGACAATGTCATCACCCACGCGCGGTGCGCGCAATTTTTTAGCTTTCTTGAGAACTTTATTTTTCGACAAATCAACTTCAGGCGCCAATTTTTTCAGCTGACTTTTGGCTTCAATAACTTCATGCGGTTTAAGGCTTGCTCTATCATGAAGATTTTTGAGAATTTCTTCACTCTCTGTCATGGCTTTATCCACAATTTCTTGCGCTTTGGCGCGAGCTTTTTCAAGTTCTTTGTCCTTGGCATGTGAAAATTCGTTATAAAGTTTCTTGACCGCACGATTGAATTTGAGGTTATCTTGTTCCACTTCTTTGATATGGTCAAGTCGTTTACGACTTTCATGGGTTTGTTCTTCCAAACGCTCGATGATACGGTTAACATCCGTATCAGAGTCTGTCAAACGCTCTGCTTCATTGACAATAATCTCTGCTAAACCAAGACGACGAGCAATTTCAAAGGCATTTGAGCGCCCTGGTACACCTTGCATAAAATGATAAGTTGGACTTAATGTCTCTGTATCAAATTCCATACTGGCATTTTCCACAAATTCTGTCTCAATACCGTAAGCTTTCAATTCTGGATAATGTGTCGTTGCCATGGTTTTAATTTCCATGAGGCGAAGGTGTTCAAGAATGGCAATCGCAAGACTGGCACCTTCTTGTGGGTCAGTTCCTGCTCCCAATTCATCGACCAAGACAAGACTATCTTTATCTGCTGCTGCCAAAATCTCAACAATATTTGTCATATGACTTGAAAATGTTGACAAACTTTGTTCGATAGATTGCTCATCACCAATATCTGCAAATATTTCATTAAATACGGCGACTTTACTACCTTTGTCAGCCAAGATTGGCAAACCTGATTGTGCCATAAGCTGCGCTAAACCCAATGTTTTCAACATGACTGTCTTACCACCAGTATTTGGACCTGTAATGACAATAACGGTCAATTCGTTAAGAAAATGAAGGTCATTGGCGACTGGATCGGTCAAAAGCGGGTGGCGAGCTTGTAATAGTTGCACGGTTTTATCTGCTGATAATTGTGGCACGATTGCGTTGTTTTCCTGCATGAAGAGGAACTTAGCACGAACAAAATCCAAATGCCCTAAAACCCACGCATTGTTACGAATAATATTAGTATGTGGGCGAAGCATATTTGACAATTCACGTAAAATACGTGCCATTTCGTGACGTTCATCTGCTCGCAATTGCGTGATTTCTTCATTAAGTTGCACTACTGCGCGCGGTTCAATATAAACCGTACTTCCTGATGCCGAAATATCATGCACAACCCCTGAAATACGGTTGCGGTAGCTATTTTTCACAGGCAAAACCGCACGACCATTACGACTAGCAATCAAAGTCTCTGTCAAATGATCAGCTTGTTTTTTCAAAATATCCTGCAAAATTTGACGAACTCTACCTTCGTCATGATTGATTTGGCGACGAATACGGTCTAATTCTGAACTTGCAAAATTTTCAATGAAGCCACCGTCATTAATCGCTTGTAAGCTACCTTGCAGACTTGGCAACAATTCAATCTTCTCAAAAAGAGTATTTAATGCAGACAACTCTACATTTTCCAAATCATTATAAAAATGTTTGATTTCAGCTGAGACTTGCAAGACTTTCTTGATGTCGATAATTTCTGAGATATTAACGTCAGCATCCAATTCCAAGCGACGCATACTTTCAGAAATGTCACGCAAACTCCCCATTCCAAAAGAATGGTGTTCAATGAAAATTTGCTCCATGTCCAACATTTCATCAAAGGAACGTGAAATGCGGTTAGGCTCAGTCATTGGCTCAAGTTTACGTAACTCGTCTTGGCCTTGCTCAGTCTGTAAATAGCCAGCAAAAAGTTGCTTGACTTTATCAAATTCTAACTGTTCTAAAATTCTGTTGTTCATATCTTTATTATACCAAAAAACTAACTTTTCTCGTGCTTCCTAGGCACGCTGATGCTTTTATTATATATTGAACAAGTCTGAGGTGATTTACCCCAGACTCCTTTATTATCCTAGAATCGCTGTTACCCATAACGCTTTTATAATATTCGATAAAGGTGGCAAATCATTGACAATCACGCGCCCAAGAAAGCTGCCTGATAGAATATTTTGCACCGTCGTCATAGGAACAGTCGCTAATATTGTAAATACAAGATTAAAAAATATCAATGTGACTAAAATCGCTAAAACACCACTGACACAATTCATTTTAACATTATCAAAGTGATTGATTGGCGCCAAATGCACCAAAATACCGATGAAACGAAAAAGCAAATAAACCAGCACATAAATGGCTGTAAAAGCTACTCCCGCATAATAAACTTGATCTAAATCAAAAATATTAACGTCCGTGAAAAAATTCACCGTTGCTCCCTGACTAGCATTAGAATAGGGAATCCACAGCGTTATTTTTTCAGCTAATGTTTGATAAAACTGGCTAGCAATCACAAGTGAGACAATACTTGCTATAAAATAGTAGGTTTGCAAAATAATCCCACGTGAATAACCGATATAAAAATGCCAGATTAAAATCAATACAAGAAGAATTGATAACATAATTAATCCTCATCGGAATCAGACTTGCTGGCTTTCTCCTTAATATCTACAATCGCTTCAGCGCGAAGAGCCGTCAATTCTTTTTCCATCTTTTCAACTTCAATCTCACGACTAAGCTGAGTAGAAAGCGAATTGATAGCCATCAAAATAGCAATCGTTTCATTATCAGCTTGTGGTAATTTTTCCTTGATAGTATTATATTTTTCTTTGGCTACACGCTCAACCTCTTCCATGAAGAGATTATCCTTATCCGTTGTCAATGTGAGTGGTTTATCACCAAAGACGAATCTATAACGATTTTTACTTTTCATATAGTCACCTCTTTGACATTATACCTTAAAATAAGCATTTCGTAAAATGTAAGCACGGAAAAATCTCACTTTCTGCCAGCTGTTTTGCCCTCTTAGAGCGTTTTTATGATAAAATAAAATCATGAATACCATTGTTATGAAAATGGGTAAAGATGATTTGCAAAATCTGATAAAGGCACTAACTAGCCAGCAAGTCAACAATAACAATCCCTATGTCACTTTTGCGGCAAAAGTAAAAGGGGTTACGGTTCTTGTTTACACATCTGGCAAAGTCGTCTTTCAGGGTGCAAATGCGGAAACTATCGCTGAACAATTTGGCTATCAATCAGCTAGCCAGTCAACAAGTGACACCGTTAGTGGTCAGAATATACCCCTTATCGGCTCAGATGAGGTTGGTAATGGGTCTTATTTTGGTGGACTGGCTGTTGTTGCTAGTTTTGTGACCCCTGATGACCATGCCTTGCTTAAAAAGCTTGGAGTAGATGATTCCAAGAACTTAACAGACAGCAAAATCCGTCAAATCGCCCCAATCTTAGAAAACAATATCAAGCATAAAGCTCTGCTATTGTCCCCACAAAAATACAACCAAGTCGTCGGTAAAGGAAAAATGCACAACGCTGTCTCTGTCAAAGTAGCTCTTCACAATCAAGCTATTTATCTGCTTCTCCAAGACGGTGTCAAGCCTGAAAAAATTGTTATCGATGCTTTTACCAGTCGGCAAAATTATCAAAAATACCTTAAAAATGAAGCCAACCAATTTGCTAATCCGCTGACACTCGAAGAAAAAGCTGAAGGAAAATATTTGGCAGTTGCCGTCAGCTCAATCATCGCTCGCAACCTTTTCTTAGAAAATCTCGATAAACTTAGCCAAGAAGTTCAGTACAAACTCCCAAGCGGTGCTGGTAGTCAGTCAGATAAAGTTGCGAGTCAAATTTTAACAGCCTATGGCATGTCTGGCTTAGAACATACTGCCAAGCTTCATTTTGCAAATACCCAAAAAGCGCAAGCATTATTAAAAAAATAAAAGTAGAGGAAGATTTATGAAACACTTTATTAAAGAATGGGGACCACTAATCCTTTTCTTTCTTATTCTTATACTTAGTCGTGCCTTTATTTGGCAACCTGTAAAAGTTGACGGTCATTCAATGGATCCAACGTTAGCTGACGGTGAGCGTCTTATTGTCCTATCAACCACATCTATTGACCGTTTTGATATCGTTGTTGCTAAAGAAACCGAAAACGGTAAGACAAAAGAAATTGTTAAACGCGTGATTGGTATGCCAGGCGATACCATTACTTATAAAAATGATGTCCTCTACGTTAATGGCAAGAAAGTTGACGAGGACTACTTAGATGAATACAAAAAAGCCTTTGAGGACGACCAACTGCAAGATACTTATTCGTACAATACCTTATTCCAAGAGTTAGCTGAAGACTCAGATGCTTTCACAACTGATAGGGATGGCAATACCGAGTTTACAGTCAAAGTTCCAAAAGGACAATATTACCTTCTTGGAGACGACCGTATCGTTTCAAAAGATAGTCGTGAAGTGGGAACTTTCTCTAAATCAGATATCGTCGGTGAAGTCAAATTCCGCTTATGGCCACTCTCAAAAATCGGCGTTATTAATTAATAAAATAAGTCTGGACTCTTTGGTCCAGACTTTTCTTAACTCTCACTACCTAAACAGATTAAAAGTTTGTTTATCGGATTAGCAATGATATAATAAAATCATTATAGTAATCAAGTAAGGACACGTTATGGAATACTTCTTTTCTGGCACAATTGACCGTATTATTTTTGAAAATGCCAGTAATTTCTTTAAAATTGTATTACTCGAAATTGAGGATACTGATTCAGACTTTGATGATTTTGAAGTCATTGTTACTGGAACAATTGCTGATATTATCGAGGGAGAAAATTATACGTTTTGGGGTGAATTAACGCAACACCCAAAATATGGCGAACAGCTCAGAGTCACACGTTACGAGCGCAGCAAACCAACTTCTTCTGGTCTTATTAAATATTTTTCAAGCGACCATTTCAAAGGAATTGGTAAAAAAACTGCTGAAAAAATTGTGCAGCTTTACGGCGACAATACCATTGATAAAATCCTAGAAGACCCTAGTAAATTAGACAGTATTTCTGGGCTTTCTAAGGAAAATAAAGACAACTTTTTAACCAAACTCAAGCTTAATTATGGTACAGAGCTCATTTTAGCCAAGTTAGCAGAGTATGGCTTGACTAACCGCGTTGCCTTTGACATTTTTAATCAATACAAGGAAGACAGTCTTGATATTATCCAAGAAAATCCTTATCAATTAGTCGAAGACATTCAAGGGATTGGTTTTAAAATCGCTGACCAACTCGCTGAACAATTAGGAATCGAAGCGGACGCTCCTCAACGTTTTCGTGCCGCTCTCGTACACACCCTTTTTGAAACTTCTATTGAGCGAGGAGATACTTACGTCGAAGCGCGTGATTTGCTTGAAAATGCCATTACTACCCTTGAAGAAGCTAGACAAGTTGAGTTAGACCCCGCAGCCGTTGCCAAAGAATTATCAACACTTATTGCTGAAGATAAGGTGCAAAATGTCGGTACCAAAATTTTTGACAATACTCTTTTCTATGCTGAATCAGGTATCAAAAAACACTTGACACGTATTCTTGATACACCACTCGACCAAAAGTTTTCAGATGATGACTTGCAAGAAGAAATCGCTGACGTTGAGGAAGCTTTCGGCATTTCTTACGACGATGTACAAAAAAATGCTATCAAAGAAGCGCTCAAGAGCAAGGTGTTTATTTTGACTGGTGGTCCTGGGACGGGAAAAACGACTGTTATCAACGGTTTGATTGCTGCCTACGCAGACCTTCATCAAATTGACCTTGAGAAAAAAGATATTCCTATCATCTTAGCAGCGCCAACAGGACGTGCTGCCCGCCGTATGAATGAATTAACAGGCTTGTCAAGTGCGACTATTCACCGCCATTTGGGGTTAAATGGTGATAACGACTACCAAGCTATTGATGATTATCTCGACTGTGACTTGATTATCATTGATGAATTTTCAATGGTTGATACTTGGCTTGCCAATCAACTCTTTAGTTCCATTTCGTCCAATACTCAAGTCATCATCGTTGGAGATAGTGACCAATTGCCGTCTGTCGGTCCTGGGCAAGTATTAGCTGATTTATTAAAAATTGAAGCTCTTCCTCAACTAGCATTGACTAAAATCTTTAGACAATCGGAAGATTCAACCATTGTTACACTTGCTAATCAGATGAGACTGGGAAAATTACCAGCTGACTTCACACAAAAGAAAGCTGACCGTTCTTATTTTGAAGCAAGTGCACAATATATCCCAGAAATGATTCCTAAAATTGTCAGCGCAGCTGTTAAGAGTGGAATCGACCCACAAGAAATACAAATTCTTGCCCCAATGTACCGTGGCGCAGCTGGGATTAATCGACTTAATACCATTATTCAGGATTTACTTAACCCGCTTAAAGATCAACTCTCGTTTGCCTTGGGTGAGATGAATTTCCGTAAGGGTGACAAAGTTCTCCACCTCATCAACGATGCTGAACTCAATGTTTTCAATGGTGATATCGGCTATATTACAGACCTTATTCCTGCTAAATATACCGAATCCAAACAAGACGAGCTTTACATGTCTTTTGACGGCACTGAAGTTACCTACCCTCGTAATGAATGGCATAAAATCACCCTTGCTTACGCCATGTCAATCCACAAATCACAAGGGAGCGAATTTCAGGTTGTCATTTTGCCGATCACTCGCCAAAGTCACCGACTCTTACAACGTAACCTCATTTACACAGCTATCACCCGCTCTAAGAGTAAATTAGTGATGTTAGGGGAAATTGCCGCCTTTGATTACGCCATAAAAAACGAAGGCGCTAAGCGCAACACCTATCTTGTTCAACGCTTTACAAGCTCCGCTCAAGAAGAAGAAAGTATTGATTTACAAACTGAAATTTCTCAACAAACATCACCTAAAACAGATAATGAAGCTGAGAAAATCACCTCTCCAACTTCTCCCAAAACAAATATTTCTAAAGAAGAAAACATTCAACTGACACTAGATATTGCCGAAAATGAGCAAACACAAACAGAGCAAGAACCAAAAATCTATCGCTTGACAGAAGAAAACTTGGCATTTATCAACCCAATGATTGGCATTACCCAAGCCGACATTGAACAATTTTTTAAGAAATAACAGCCACCCCATGATGCTCACAATCATGGGGTTATTTATAACTCAGAGTGTAATACAAGTGTTTCAAAGCTTCTACACTTAAAATATTTTGATGTTTAAAACAGTCCAATCCCTTGAAACGACAAGCTTTATCAAAACACTAAGTATTGATAAAAAGCTATTTACAGAGAGAAATTTTGTGTTATAATATTTGTACTATCACATTAGTATAATCATTGTTTTAGGAGGTTTGATATGATTTCTTATGAAAAAATTCGTCAATCATTGTGTTCTTGGACGCTCTTTATTGCATGGGTAAATGTTCTTGCAGTCCTTGCAAAAATCTTTACTATTATCAGCTATTTCACGTTACTTAATAATCTTGACACCATTAAAAGTACTTATGATGCCGATACTTACCAAACAATCGTGGCAGCTACAAATGTCTGGAACGTTATTATCATGATTGTTGCTTTGATTGCAAATATTGCCATTGCCTTCTTAGCGTTCAAAAATTTACCTAAAATCAAAGAAGATGCTCCAAGCTTGACACCTTACCGCCTTGGTTTGGTTTACACAGTTGTCTATAATGTAACGGGCATTATTCTTGCAGTTGTTTTAGGTAGCACATTATCAGTTACAACCTTCCTTCTCCCAGTTATTTTCCTAGCTCTTTATGGCTATGTCTATGCAAAAGCAGGGCAATTATTAGATAAAGACGAAGAGGAAAATGACGAGGCTGTCACTGAAGCTGAATAAGTATTATAATCTATAAAAATCAATACCGTCTCAGCAACTTACTAAGGCGGTATTTTAATTGTCAAATAAATTCAAGGGTTGGATATTATCCTCTAAACCTGTGACGGTCACCCCCAACAAGCGAACACCCAATTTTGACTCGTCTAAGCTATCGTAAATCGTTTTAGCAACTTGGTCAATCACTTCAAAATCATTGGTGACATCATCAAGGGTTATTCGTTTGGTTAAGGTTGAAAAATCCGAATAACGCACTTTTAAGACAATTGTCCGACCAACTTTATGATTACGTTGAAGCGTGTCAACCACTCGCTGGGCATTCTTTGAAATTTCCGATTTGACATCATCTTCTTCATATAATAATTTACCATAAGTTCGCTCACTTCCAATTGATTTGCGAATGCGGTTAGACTTGACTGGCGAATTTGAAATGCCACGCGCCTTACGGTACAAATCATAGCCAAAGCGACCAAAAAGATCGATCAAGGTCATTTCAGGAATTTCCAACAAATCTGCTCCCGTAAAAACACCCAGTTGATGCAATTTTTCAACAGACCGTTTTCCGACACCGTAAAATTTTTCAATAGGAAGTTTTTCTAGAAAATCTTGGGCATCTTCTGGTAAAATTAAAGTTAATCCTTTCGGTTTTTCAAAATCTGAAGCGAGTTTAGCTAAAAATTTGTTATAAGAGACACCTGCCGAGCAGGTTAAATGGACTTCTTGCCAAATATCATATTGAATCATTTTGGCAATTTTAAGAGCTGATTTGATGCCGAGTTTATTTTCAGTGACATCTAAATAAGCTTCATCAATGGACATGGGCTCAACCAAATCCGTATAACGCTTGAAAATCTCACGAATCTGCATACCGACTTTTCGATATTTTTGATAATTACCTGATATAAAAACGGCTTGCGGACAACGCTCATAAGCTTCTTTTGAGGACATGGCTGAATGAACACCAAATTTTCTGGCTTTATAATTGCAAGTTGAAACAACACCACGTCCACCTGTCTTTCGTGGGTCAGAACCGATAATGACAGGCTTACCTTTCAAGTCTGGATTATCCCGCTCTTCTACCGACGCAAAAAAGGCATCCATATCAATATGAATAATTTTTCGAGAAGTGTCATTAATTAAAGGAAAAATCAACATAAGCCTGTCCTTTCTGATTGTTTCTGAATCTATTATAACAATTTTCATGGTTTTCAACCAAACTTACAAATTTCTAGTACAGTTAAGTGTTTTTTATGGAACTGTACTAGAAAAGATTATCGTTTTTTGCGAGTTTTCTGCTTTGGAAAACGCTTCCTTTGTGATAAACTATACTTGTAAATGTAACAGATGGTCTGTTACTAGAATTTAAGGAGAAATCTCATTATGGCGACTGTTAAAACTAATACAGATGTTTTTGAAAAAGCCTGGGAAGGCTTTAAAGGTACTGACTGGAAAGAAAAAGCCAGCGTTTCTCGTTTCGTACAAGCTAACTACACACCTTATGATGGTGATGAAAGCTTCTTAGCTCCTGCTACAGAACGTTCACTTAAAGTGAAAAAAATCATTGAAGAAACTAAAGCTCACTACGAAGAAACACGTTTCCCAATGGATACTCGTCCAACATCAATCGCAGATATTCCTGCCGGCTATATTTCAAAAGACGACGAACTAATCTACGGTATTCAAAATGATGAGTTATTCAAACTGAATTTCATGCCAAAAGGCGGAATTCGTATGGCAGAAACAGCTCTCAAGGAACATGGCTATGAACCTGACCCAGCTGTTCACGAAATTTTTACAAAACACGTAACTACAGTAAATGACGGTATCTTCCGTGCTTATACATCAAATATCCGTCGTGCACGTCACGCACACACTGTAACTGGACTTCCAGATGCTTACTCTCGTGGGCGTATCATCGGTGTTTATGCTCGTCTTGCTCTTTACGGTGCTGACTACTTGATGAAAGAAAAAGCCAACGACTGGAATGCAATTACTGAAATTGATGAAGAATCAATTCGTCTTCGTGAAGAAGTTAACTTGCAATACCAAGCACTTGGTGAAGTTGTCAAACTTGGTGACCTTTACGGTGTTGATGTCCGCAAACCAGCGATGAACGTTAAAGAAGCTATCCAATGGGTAAATATCGCATTTATGGCTGTTTGTCGTGTTATCAACGGTGCTGCAACTTCTCTTGGACGTGTGCCAATTGTTCTTGATATCTTTGCAGAACGTGACCTTGCTCGTGGTACATTTACAGAATCAGAAATCCAAGAATTCGTTGATGATTTTGTCTTGAAACTTCGTACTGTAAAATTCGCACGTACAAAAGCTTACGACGAACTTTACTCAGGTGACCCAACATTCATCACAACTTCTATGGCTGGTATGGGTGCTGACGGACGTCACCGTGTTACTAAAATGGACTACCGTTTCTTGAACACACTTGATAATATTGGTAATGCTCCAGAACCAAACTTGACAGTTCTCTGGACTGACAAATTGCCAGATTCATTCCGTCGCTACTGTATGAAAATGTCACACAAACACTCTTCAATCCAATACGAAGGTGTGACAACAATGGCGAAAGACGGTTATGGTGAAATGTCATGTATCTCATGTTGTGTATCACCACTTGACCCAGAAAATGAAGAACAACGTCACAACATCCAATACTTTGGTGCTCGTGTAAACGTTCTTAAAGCTCTTCTTACTGGTTTGAACGGTGGTTACGACGATGTTCACAAAGACTACAAAGTCTTTGATATTGACCCTGTCCGTGACGAAGTTCTTGACTTTGAAACTGTCAAAGCTAACTTTGAAAAATCACTTGATTGGTTGACTTCAACTTACGTAGATGCCCTTAACATCATTCACTACATGACTGATAAGTACAACTACGAAGCTGTCCAAATGGCATTTTTACCAACAAAACAACGTGCTAACATGGGATTCGGTATCTGTGGTTTTGCAAATACTGTTGATACCTTGTCAGCAATCAAATACGCTACTGTTAAACCAATCCGTGATGAAAATGGTTACATCTACGATTACGAAACAACTGGTGATTACCCACGTTGGGGTGAAGATGACCCTCGTTCAAACGAATTGGCAGAATGGTTGGTAGAAGCATACACTACTCGTCTTCGTAGCCACAAACTCTACAAGGATGCAGAAGCTACTGTATCACTTCTTACAATCACTTCAAACGTTGCTTATTCAAAACAAACTGGTAACTCTCCAGTCCACAAAGGTGTTTACCTTAACGAAGATGGCACTGTGAACCTTTCTAAACTTGAATTCTTCTCTCCAGGTGCTAATCCATCTAACAAAGCTCGTGGTGGTTGGTTGCAAAACCTTAACTCACTTGCAAGCCTTGATTTCTCATACGCTGCAGATGGTATCTCACTTACAACTCAAGTTTCTCCACGTGCCCTTGGTAAGACATTCGATGAACAAGTTGATAACTTGGTAACTATCCTTGATGGTTACTTCGAAAACGGTGGACAACACGTTAACTTGAACGTTATGGACCTTAAAGATGTCTATGACAAGATTATGAGTGGTGAAGATGTTATCGTTCGTATCTCTGGTTACTGTGTCAACACTAAATATCTTACAAAAGAACAAAAAACTGAATTGACACAACGTGTCTTCCACGAAGTCCTTTCAATGGACGATGCTGCTGAAGCCATTGCTGGAAAATAAGAGTAGAAGAAAAGACTTTGTCAGTTGACAAGGTCTTTTTTTGTTTTTAAAATATAGCTATGAAAATCAAACAGACACGAAATACATTATCAGATACTTATTTAGATGCTGTCAGAATCCGACAAGTAGTCTTTGTTAAGGGGCAAGGCGTGCCAATGTCACTTGAAATCGATGAGAACGAGGCTTATTGCCTTCATTTTGTCCTTTATGATGTGCAAGGTCAAGCAGCCGCTACCTGCCGTATTTTGCCAAATAAAGACCATAGTGAAGCGACACTACAACGTATGGCGGTACTCCCAAGCTATCAAGGACAAAATCTTGGAAAACTTCTCTTAGAGGATGTGATTCAATTCTGTCAAAAACAAGGCTTTAAACGCATGGTATTACACGCGCAATTAACAGCAAAAGGTTTCTACGACAAGCTTGGCTTTACTTGCTTCGGCGAAGAATTTGAAGAAGCTGGTATCATGCACATCAGTATGGAAAAATCATTATAAAACTCTTTAACGGCTTACTGGCTTAGATTCATTACCTTGGGCTGATTTGCAATTTGACATAACACAAAAGCGAGGCAGAAACAAAAGTGTTCAGCCTCGCTATTTATATAGCTGTAATAAGCAAAATGCAGTGGTTTGGAATTCAAGAATCTGGAAATCAATTGTTGAAGGTCGCTGTCAAGAAATCTAAAAACAGAAATTGTCAACTTAGAGTTTCCATGCGCAATTGATTAGGCACTTTTTAACGCTTGCTTTACAAGCTAGACTTTTAAACCTCAAACAATATTTTCAACTATTTAAGCAATCACCGCTGAATAGGTTCTAATACGCTGATAGACCAGCTTTTACAACCCTTTTTGGCATCAAACTTTCCTTGAATTTATTTCCCAAACCTTTTAAAGTTATTCTTTTCCCCTTAGTCGTCGGAAAGTTGCTTTTATAGCATCTGCGATATCATTTCCTTGTTCTTTGAGATGATTTAGACGACGTTCGTTCAAATCTTCTTGGACTTTATCGTACAATTCATCTTGGACTTGTCCTGCAAGTTCAACTTCACGTGCGAGAGCAAGGGCATCCCAACGCATAATATTCGTTTTATAAGGAGCAAAGACATGGTTTAAAATACTTTCATCTTCTTCATGAACCAAAGCAATAACAGCAACCTCACCATCAAGCAATTTTGTCGTCACTTCTTCAATCAAGCTATTGTCACTTGCATCAGTCATGCTTCCACTTGCTGCACCAGCAAGACTGCCTATACCGTAACCAATAATAACACCGATAGGACCGCTCAAAATTCCCAACAGACCGCCGATAATACCGCCAACAGTCGCATAATCACGGCTAGCATCGTCAAAGTCGATAGAATCTTTGATAGTGATTTTACCATCTTCATTTTTCACCAATGCGATCTGTGCAATTTGCGTATCATTATCCTGCTTAAATGATTTTAGTTCTGAAAAAGCTTGGTAAGCTTCACTTTCAATATCAAAAACAACAGTCAGCACATTTGCCATAATCTTGTTCCTCCTTTTCCTTTATCACCCTCATTATAACACTTTCGGACTTAAAAGGTTGATAAAAACAAAGCGTTTTCAAAGAAATTTCTGTTTTTAATAATTCTGCTGAATCCATTGTGAAATTCTCTGACGTTCCTCAATCCACAGAGGTCTATCATCATAAGCATATGTACGATTAGTCAGAAAAATAGCAGCCTTTTGCTCCTTACGATTGATTGTCACATAAGTGCCTGTGTAACCAGTATGGTCAAGCCAATCGCCCTCTTTATTCCATGCAAGCGAACGTTCTTTATTCGCTTGACTGAAATTTTGCCAAATATCACTCGTAAAATCATCTGTTAGATAATGCTGACAAAACTTTTCTAAATCCTGCAGGTTTGAAAATAACCCTGCTGAACCAGAATGAATGCCAAGAACTTTGGCTTTTGGATCATGAACAACTCCATCACCGATGCCAGCAACCGTAGGCACCGCCTTTTTTACTGGACCAAAACCAGTATTTGTCATGCCAAAAGGCTGAAAGACTTCATCTTTAAAAATCACATCAAGTGACTTGCCATAAATCTCTTCCAGCATAAAGCCAAGCAAAAGAAAATTGATGTCTGTGTAAAGAAAAACTTTCCTTCCCTCCACAGCAATGTGATTAATGGCTTCTTTCAACTCAGCTGCATTCAGATTATCACGATTAGGAATAAAAGGATTTATCCCACTACTATGTGTTAAAAGTTGTCGTAAGGTTACAGATGACTCGTGAAAATCAGGATAATACCGCACCAAAGGCGCATCCAACTCTAATCTTCCTTGATATAAAAGAGAAGTGATAACTGTTCCAACGCCAACTACCTTGGAAACGGATGCCAAATCGTAAATCAAACCAGATTTTATAGGAGTGACACCGTCAATCGTACCAATATAATGTTCTGACCATTGACCATCTTTAAAAAGAGCTAAACTAGCTCCATGATAAATATTACGATTGATTTGATTATTAATAATTTCTAGCAAATCTGTCATTTGATAAACCAAATTTCAATATTACTAGGGTCAGAAAGTACTAAGACACTCGCTTTTTTATCCAAATAAACAGTTTGCCCTTTATCTTCTAAAAAGCTAGCCAAGGCTTTCAAATCATAATTGTCAGGAACTTGACATTCTAAAATTTCCACATCCCAAGTTTCAAGTGGGTCAACAGCTAAATCTGCACCTTGTGCTTGCACAAATTGGATATCAAGCGGAAATTGTCCTTCAAAAACATCATCGTAAAAGGCACGCGCAGCTGCTTCATCAGCCACGTTAAGTGTCATACTTTCGAAGCTAAAATCAGAAACTTCTTTTAACTCATCATTTTTAGGGAAATTGACACTATCGATTTCAGTTAATTGTTGAATATCATCTTCAGAATGTAAAAGAAAAAGGTCACCTTCTGGTGATAACGTTTCAAAGGCATATCCATTTTTACCTTTAAAGAGACGCTCAACAGCAACACTATTTCCTAAGATAGCTGTCACTTCATCGGCATTCGGAATTTTAACAACAATCTTATTAAGTTTTTTTGTTCCCTCAACAGCATGTGTATAGGGCGATGGTGATTCCTCAATAACAAAACTAGCTTTTTTTTGTTTGGTTGAAAACTCAGCAATCGCATTTTCTTCGTTAACTAGTTTAAAACCTAATTTTTTATAAAACTCAATGTTGTGATCACGATTATTGATTCGCAAAACGGGATGCCTAAACGTAACTTCGTCAAATAAAGTCATAACTGTCTCCTCACAATGTTTCATTTATTAAATTTTCAATACAGTTCCTACAAAATAAGGACTAGGTCTTTTCTATTTTAGAAAAAATTATTTAGTTTGACAAGAAATTATGCGTTTTTTAGAAATTTTTGTATAAAAAGTACCCAACTGCTTTATTTATACAGTGATAATTAACAAGATACAGTGATTTGAAGTTCAATAGATTCAGGGGAAAATTGTTGAGGATTACCTCAAAAACATAAGAATAGTGATGAGATATTTTATTAGTGTCAATCAAAAATAAAAAAGGAAACCCGAAGGTTTCCTATATGTCTCATTATTATAGGTACAAGAGTTTGAATAAGGCTACTGCTGCAATACCTGCAAGAATTGGAGCGATAACTGGTACCCATGAATACCACCATTTAGAATCGCCTTTGTGTTCACCAAGAACTGATTTAGGAAGCAAAGCATGAACGATACGTGGACCAAGATCACGTGCAGGGTTAAGACCAGGACCAGTAGGACCACCAAGTGATGCAACAAGTGTCATTACAAGGAAACCAAGTCCTAAGTGAGCAACAGCAAGTGAACCTGTTGTGTAAGGTGCAACTTGGCTTGCTGCTGTAGTAGCATCATAACCGTAGTTAGTCAATTTTGCAACTAATTCTGCACCGAAGTAGTTTTTAGTAAGTGCCATAGCACCGAAGAAAAGTACGAATGAACCTAAGAACTCATTCAAGAAACCGTTAATCCAAGCGGCTTTGTGACTTTCTTTTGTGCCGTCGTCAACAGCTGAAATAGTTGAGAATGAACCAAGGATAGCATTTGGATTTTCAGTTTTAAGGTAGTATGGCTTGTGTGTCATAACGACAAGCAATTGACCAAACATTGCACCAAGTAATTGAGCAGTGATGTACTGTGGAACGTGTGACCAGTCAAACAAACCTGAAACTGCAAGTGCAAGTGTGAAGGCTGGATTAATGTGGTTACCTGAAACGTTACCAAACATGAGTGCAGGAATCATAACACCAAAACCATACCCAAGTGCGATGATAACCCACCCAGAGTTATTCCCTTTTGTCCCCTTAAGTTCCACATTAGCAACTGCACCATTACCAAGAATGATGAGTAAAGCTGTCCCGATAAATTCTGTGATATATTTCACAGTCCATGTAACATCCATGTTTTTTTGTTTCCTCCGAGAAAATATAGTTTAGACATTTAACATTCTATCAAGTATAATAAATAATGTAAAGGTTATCCGTAAAATTAAAACGTTTACTTTTTAGAAGGGAAAGTTTCATGAAATATAATCAATTCTCTTTCATTCCAAGACCTATCGCTATTGCAGAGCAAGAGTTGCAAGCCTTAGGATTTGATATTACCCACCAACAAGCTGATAAAAAAGCTCTGGAAAATTTCTGCCGTAAGATTTTCTTTAATTACAAAGATACGGACTACCCACTTCGTCATTTAATCGCTGATTTTGAGACAGATTTATTAACATTTTTTAATTCTGAACGTCCATTAACAGCGGATATTTTTTACACTATTTCACTACAACTTCTCGGATTTATTCCGCATGTTGACTTTACAAATACAACTGACTTTTTAGAAAAAATTGCCTTTCCGATTAATTATCAAAAAGGACACATCCTTGAGGCGCTTTATCATTTGCTAGCTAGTCGCCAAAAATCAGGTATGACCTTGCTTGATGATTTAATTAGTAAGGGGCTTATTCCAGTAGATAATGATTATCATTTTTTCAATGGCAAATCACTAGCAACGTTTGATACAACTGATTTGATTCGTGAAGTTGTTTATGTGCAATCACCGCTTGATACTGACCAAGACGGACAACTCGATTTGATTAAGGTCAATATTATTCGCCCTAAAACAAGCCACCAATTGCCAACCATGATGACAGCTAGTCCTTATCACCAAGGAACAAATGTCGTTGCTAACGATAAAAAACTTTACAAAATGGAAGGTGATTTAGCTGTAAAACCAGCACGAACAATCAACGTTGAAACACGTGACTTTGAACCGTTAGCTGCTCCTGATGTTGACCTTCCTATCGGAGAAAGTGAAGAACGTTTCAATTTTATTGACCCCTACACGCTCAATGATTATTTCCTTGCACGTGGTTTCGCAAGTATCTACGTTTCTGGGGTTGGAACTGCAGGCTCTGACGGTTTTATGACCAGCGGAGATTATGCGCAAGTGGAAAGTTTTAAAGCAGTCATTGATTGGTTAAATGGCAAAGCAATCGCCTTTTCTAGCCACCGTCGTGACCAAAAAGTTGTTGCTGATTGGGCGAGTGGACTGGTTTGTACCACTGGAAAATCTTATCTTGGAACCATGTCAACCGCTCTAGCAACGACAGGTGTTGAGGGGCTAAAAGTTATCATCGCTGAATCAGCTATTTCATCTTGGTATGATTATTATCGTGAAAATGGGTTGGTTTGCAGCCCTGGTGGCTATCCTGGTGAGGACCTTGATGTGCTGACCGAATTGACTTACTCACGTAATTTGCTGGCTGGCGATTATTTACGCAATAATACACATTACCAAGAACTCCTTGACGAGCAATCTGCACAGCTCGACCGTGCTTCTGGTGATTACAATCAATTTTGGCATGACCGTAATTATCTGCCACACGCTGACAAGGTTAAAGCAACCTGCGTATTCACTCACGGGCTCCAAGACTGGAATGTCAAGCCACGTCACATCTTCAATATTTTCAATGCCCTTCCAGATACTATCGAAAAACACGCTTTTCTTCACCATGGTGAGCATGTTTACATGCACAACTGGCAATCCATTGATTTCCGTGAAAGCATGAACACTTTACTTTCTGAAAAAATGCTTGGACAAGATAATCATTTCGTTTTGCCAACACTTATCTGGCAAGATAATAGCCAAGAACAAGCTTGGACAAGCTTAGCTGAATTTGGCAGTAACAATCAATCAACTTTAGCCCTTGGTACAGACCAAAAAATCATTGACAATCATTACGCCAAAGCTGAATTTGAACGTTATAGCAAGAATTTCAGAACTTTCAAGAGTGAGTTATTTACTGGAAAAGCAAATGCCATTTGCCTCGATTTACCGATTGAACACGATTACCATATCAATGGGCAAATCACTCTACACCTAACCGTCAAATCTAGTGAAAATAAAGGAATTCTGTCTGCCCAAGTCTTAGACTATGGCGAAAAGAAACGTTTTAAAGATGTTCCTTCTGTACTTGATTTATACGCTATTGATAATGGACGCAATTTCTCACGTGAAGCTCTCAAAGAATTGCCATTTACCAAAACCAAAGAACGTGTCATCACAAAAGGTGTTCTAAATCTTCAAAATCGTACAGATTTGTTAACAATTGAAGATATCCCTGCCAATGAATGGATGACCATTGATTTCACCCTTCAACCAAGCATCTACAAATTGGAAAAAGGCGACACTCTCCGCGTACTTCTCTACACAACAGACTTTGAGCACACTATCCGTGACAATAGCAATTACATTTTGACAGTTGATTTAGACAAATCAAATTTGGAAATTCCTATAGAGAATAACGTGGGTCTTTGATACATAAGCATCCTCCTATCATTCTCAGAAGAAAAAATCCTTTCTAATCTATCACATAAGTTTACAAATTTTAATAAGAACCCTGCTTACTTTGAAAAATCAAAGAATATCATCTCATACAAAAACCTCCTCTATGTCTTATGAACAAGAGGAGGTTTTTGTGTTTTTATACTCAACGAAAATCAAAATTAGACTAGGTGACGTAGATTCAGATAGAACTCCGTTATTTTATAATTTGGAATAATAAGCTAAAAACTTCCGTTGAAGATTTTTACACCTCAAATCAAGTCACAAACGTCTGAGTTTAATTTTCAAAGAGGGTTACTTATAAAAGGTCACAGTCATTTTAGTTCCTAATCCTAGCTGACTTTCCACCTTAATATCAGCATGATGTTGATTGACTGCGTGCTTAACAATGGAGAGCCCCAAACCAGTGCCACCCAACTTCTTCGAGCGACTCTTATCAACTCGATAGAAACGCTCAAAAATGCGTTCCTGCTCATCTTTGGCGATACCAACTCCAGTATCCTGTACTGTCAGAACAATATCGTCCTCATTCGAGGTGACATTGACAGTCACATCCCCCTTATCACGGTTATAGATGATAGCATTATCACAAAGATTATAAATCAAAGAATGAATAAGGGCATGGTTACCAGTAATATAAGCTGGTTCCCCTAATAAATGCAAGTTGATATGACGTTCATTTGCCTTAGCAGATAAACTATCTAAAACTTCCTCTGATATCTGATAGAGATTGACGGGTTCCATAGCTAACTCTTCTGACTCATCAAGATGTGACAGTTTAATAATATCTTCTACCAACTGGATCATACGTTGAGACTCACTGTGGATTTTCTCAGCGAATTGTGGAACATCTTTTTGCGCAACAACATCACTAGCCAGCATTTCAGAATATCCAGAAATCAAATGTAACGGCGTTTTCAGTTCATGAGAAACGTTTGCCGTAAATTCGCGGCGCAGCTGCTCTGCCTGAAGTTGCTCTGTAACATCAAAGAAAAGAATTGCTAAACCAGTCACCTTATCCTCAGAGTGAATAGGACGCACCATAACTTTGTAATGCGCGTCATCTAATTGCAAAATCCCTTCTTGTTTGCGACCCTGAAGACCTTTTTCTAGCCAATTATTTAGTGACAGGTTACGGAGAATTTGCAACATATCTTTACCCAAACAAGTTTGATCAGTCTGCAAAATATCCTGTGCTGCTTGATTGATACTGATGATACGACAGTTATTGTCTAACAAAATCATGCCTTCTTTAATTTTAGAAATAATGGTATCAAATTCTGATTGACGTTGTTCTATCAAAACTTCTCGCTCAGTAACTTCCTTTTGATGTCTGGCAATCCGTCTTAGAAGGGGTGAAATTTCTTCATAGGCATCATTTTCAAGCGGATGGTCAAGATCCAGTCGATTCAATGGTAACACAATACTTTTAGCAATAGAGTGTGAAAGCCACAGAGAGAGTAAGAAGGCCAATACAAGAATAAGAACCAAAGGCTGGAACATCCGAAACAAAAGCACTAAAATACTGTGTCTAGTAACAGATAAGCGAATAACGGTTCCATTATCCAAGCGCTGAGCAGAATAAAGTGACTGAGTGGTTAAGGTTTTCGAGTATCGAACACTCTCACCGTAACCATCTTTCAAAGCTTCTTTGATTTCTTCTCTATTAGCATGATTGTCCATGATCTGTGCATCAGACTCATTATCATAGAGAACTTTTCCTTGATTATCAACCCAAGTGATTCTGACATTTGACATCTTGAGCTCATTAAAATAATCTTGGCCTTCCAGAGAAACCCCTTGAGCAGCTAAGGCTGTCTCTGTCTGCAACTGTTCCTTTTGTACTTGAGTAAAGTAGCCATAAAGCAAGCCAACAACCATAAATAGAGTTACAAGAAGAACGCCTAGCGTGGCAAAAAAAGTTGAACGAAAGATTTTCTTAATCATCTGTTACCTCCAAACGATAACCAACACCACGAACTGTCTTAATCAGATGACTAGCATCTCCAAGCTTCATGCGAAGGGTTCCAATATGAACATCAACTGTCCGTGTTTCTCCGATAAAGTGTTCTCCCCAAACTTTATCCAAAAGTTCTTGCCGCGTAAAAACACGGCCAGGATTTAACATCAATAAAGATAGCAGATCAAATTCTTTCAAAGTTAATTCGATTTTTTGTCCATTATTTCTAACCGTGTAATTCTTTGCATCCAGAGAGAGGTTTTTTATTGTCAAATGAGTTTCCTGTTCCTGATTGGATGTACGTCTGAGAACTGCTTTGATGCGAGAAATCATTTCCATCATACCAAACGGCTTAACCAAATAATCATCGGCACCCAAATCTAATCCTTTGACTTTATCAAATTCTGTTCCTTTAGCAGTTGTCATGATTACTGGAATATCTTTTGTCATGCCATTTGATCGTAGGGATTTTAAAATGGTCAATCCATCATCTACAGGCAACATGATATCTAACAGTATAAGCTTAGGTTGCTCTTCTTCCATGGCTTTCCAAAATAGAACGGAGTCAGGAAACCCCTGAGCCTCAAATCCTGCTGTTCGTAAAGTATAAAGCATCAGTTCTCGAATATCATCATCATCTTCAACGCAGTAAATCATGTTTCTTCTCCATTCAGTTCACCAGTGATTGAAAAAATTACCCACTTAGCGACATTGAC